>Ga0214192_1000360_pt1 | contig 28750 bp, 22 predicted proteins | sample TroBogEpilimnion_44_FD_153030 | JGI IMG/M metagenome (GOLD analysis project Ga0214192, IMG submission 153030) | Freshwater microbial communities from Trout Bog Lake, WI - 29JUL2008 epilimnion | ecosystem: Environmental > Aquatic > Freshwater > Lake > Epilimnion/Euphotic zone | place: Trout Bog... | reverse complement strand
AATCATTCTTGTGCGGTAATCATACCTGTAGCGATAATTTTCTTTGATAATCCGCCGTTCAAAAAAGTAATATTAATCACCCTGCTATTGTTGATACCTGCGTACCTGTTTTTGAATGTGAGCTCGGGATTTGATAAATTTAAAATCGTATCGGTATTTTTTCTAGGTGTAGTTTCATTTTTTCTGCTGAAAAATGTAAGATCTATTCTGACAGATATCAGAGCGGTGATCCGTCGCGCACTATCGACCGTCCACCTCAAGGGTGGAAGTAAATCAGATTTAACACTGGATGATAGTCGAAACTTTTTAAAGGGAATTTTCCCAGACAAAAAAGCTTTTTACTTCCCGTATCTTTTTATTAATGTTTTGCTCGGTCTTTTGTATTTTTCTGCTGTACATAATTCATTCTCCCTTTTAGCCCTTTTACCTTTTACAGCATTATTCCTGCTTTCGTGGTTCGGAGACGAATATTTGTCGTGGGGCGCAAATACTGTTTTATTCATTTGCCTATCCGTAAACGTGGCTTGTTTTAGCCATTATCAGACTTTTGATCAGGTTCCTTTCATATATAAGAGGCTCGTGGTTATGGTTTTGGTGTTTACTTTCTTTTGGGGAAGGAAAGATTTGTTCTTTTCATGTCTGTTTGGGTTTTTACTGGTTCTATTGATCAATGGTGCGAATCACGTGACCGAGCTAATTGTTTCAATACCTGTTGCTTATTTTCTGCGGATCAGACGGTTTAGACTCCTGTCAATGTTTCTCCTACCTGTTTTTATGCTCAATGACATTTTTCAGGATAGATTTTTGACAGACTGGGACAAGGTATTAGCGCTAATGCTCATAGCCTCACTGCATTTTCAAAAAGGATCGTCTGAGGCGCTTCGACTGGTTATTATTGTTTGTTTGATTCTATTTCATACAGCCGAGTATGGCTATGACAAAAACCTGAAGCAATCTTCAGAGTACGCATTAAATAAAGGCGTCACATTTGTTTCAAAGGCTTCGGATCGATTAAATCCACAAATCGCTACACAGACTCAGTATCGCCCTATCCAATATGTAGAAGACTGCGTTTTGCCTTCAGATAATTTATCTTTACGAATGGGGACTTCTTATGAGATACTTTTGTTGTATTTGGGAAAGACAGTCCTGCCCTACCCACTGTCATTTTACTATGGCTATAGATTCATAAAACCACAAAATATAACTGAGCCATCCTCATTATTGAGTATTACACTTTATCTATTGATCTTTTTATTCGCAGCTCTGCTTATTTCACTCGATCCCTTGATCAGCTACGGTCTGTTTGTTTATCTTTTTTCCATTATTTTTTTCGCAAACTATTTTGCACAAATACCCGGTATGATGGCTGATCGGTATTTACTGGTTCCTTCTTTGGGTTGGTGCCTTGTTTTTGTAGGGGTCCTATACAGGTTTTCAAATATAAAGGTAGAAGCAAATATCATAGAATGGAAAAAAATAAATCCCTTAGCGAAATATGGTTTTTCCTCAGTTCTCCTGCTATACTCGGTATTGACGTTTTCGAGAAATATGGATTGGAAAGATGATCTTACATTGTTTCGCAAAGATATCCGATATGTCAGTGAGTCTGCTCAAGCTAACAACCTTCTGGCGTTACACCTAATGCAGCATTCTGAGACTGAAACTCTACCTGAAAAGAAACTGGACCTGACCCGGGAGGCACTAGGATATTTTAAGCGGGCCCGAGAGATATATCCACAATTTTTCAATGTTTCCTTTGATATAGGTAGAGTATATATGCAGCTGAATATGCCTGATAGTGCTCTCATTTCTTTTAAAACTGCTGTAGCAATTGACACGACCTATCCCGAGGCATACAGGATAATCGGCGACCTCTACGCCAATAATCGCATGTTTGAAGAGGCAATGCCATATCATGAGAAATTAATAGCTTTCTTCCCAAAGGATTACGACGGGTATAGCAAATTGAGCTATGATTATTTTATGACAAAAAAATACGACAATTCAATATCTGTAAATAAAAAAGCATTAAATTCAATTCCTAATCGTTTGCAACCATTAATTAATATAGCTCGTGTGTATATGGCCGTGAGTAGATCTGATAGCGCTGCACAGTACCTGAATGAAGCGCTCCGGATAGACCCCAATAATCGTGAAATTCAGGGCTTATTAATGCAGGTAAATAATAAATAGCCTTTCAAATATGTATGGGATAAATATAAATTGCCCTGCATTAAACACCAGTTGATGAATATTTGCCTTATACGACCCTCTACTGTACTCAGGAGGCTATCTATCACCGTCAAGCCTTCAGCTCCTTTGGGTTTAGCATTCATTGCAGGGGCGCTAAAGGCTGCTGGACATAATGTGACAGTGGTAGACGCCATAGCCGAAAATCCTTACAAATACACTGTATTAAAAGGTGACATTGAGATAAATGGCTCCACTAATGAGGAGATATTGACCCGTATTCCTGCCGATACTGATTGCATCGGAATTTCTATCATGTTTACAAATAACTGGCTCAGTGACCGGGCTTTGATTGATTACCTCGGAGATCATTTGCCTCATGTTCCGATTTTTGCCGGAGGAGAGCATATCACGGGCATGCCCGAACGGTGTTTAAAACAAACTAGGCATTTGAAGGTATGTGTGTTAGGCGAAGGAGAAGAGACCGTGGTAGAATTGGTCGGACATCTCAAGGATGATGAAGCACTCTCTGGTTTGGAGGGCATAGCTTTCAAAGCTGCAGACGGAGAGGTAAAAGTAAATAACCGTAGGAAAAGAATCAGAGAAGTGGAGGGCATCCCCTGGCCATCTTGGGAGCTTTTTCCATTGCAAAGCTATCGGGATAATGAATTATCCTATGGCGTGGTGAAAAATGAACTGTCACTCCCAATCATGGCCACCAGGGGCTGTCCGTATGAATGCACATTCTGCAGCAGTCCTCAGATGTGGGGTACCCGCTATTTTATGAGAAAGCCTACCGATGTAGCGGATGAAATAGCGCATTTTCAAAATCTATATGGTGCGACAAATTTTGATTTTTACGATCTCACTGCTATTTTGAATAAGAATTGGATCGTTGAATTTTGCAAGGAACTGATCAGCAGAGATATCAAAATAACCTGGCAAATACCGGCAGGTACGAGATCGGAAGCGATAGACCAGGAGGTAGCTCATTATTTATATAAGACGGGATGTACTAATATAACTTATGCGCCGGAAAGTGGCAGTGTCGAAATTCTAAAGGCAATCAAGAAAAAAGTTCGTTTGTCGAAAATGCTTGAATCGTTTTACTACACACAGAAGGAGGGCATGAGCATTAAGCTGAATATGCTTATTGGTTTGCCCGAGGAAAAGCACAAGCATATATGGCAGACTTTGTGGTTTTTGGTCAAGGCAAGCAGGGCCGGTGTGCATGATATTTTCCCCACGGTAGTAGTACCATACGCTGGATGTGAACTGTTTGCCAAACTGGAAGAGCAAGGTAAAATAAATCCGGATAGTGATGAGTATTTTGAAAGAATCATCGTCAGTGATTCCTTCTGGGGCGGATATTTTTATAATGACCACATTAGTTCAGTCGCTTTGCGGCTATATCGGTTACTATACCTTTTTGTTTTTTACACTACTAATTTTCTATTCAGACCCCAGAGGCTTTTTGGCTCGATTGCCAATTTGATAAAAGGTACGCCTGTATCCCGCGGTGAGCAGCGACTTTATGAGGTTTTCAAACGAAATACAATAAAAAAGAAAAAGGAGGTAAGCTTCTCTACCTGATGAATTATATAAAATTCCTTTCCACCATTATTAGTTTACTCATCAGACCTTTTTCTAACAGAGTCCGGCTGGGGGAGGGCGGGCTGATAATCTTTAATATAATACATGCTGTAGCTTCTCAGAAATCTTGGACCTTAATTAGCATAGAGACTATCATTTCCTTTTTGGTTTTATGCGTATTATATGGTTACAACGACTATACGGATGCTGAGAAAGATAAACTGAATCCCAAAAAGGATATATCGTTTATTAATCTTATTTCGGAAAACTACCGGCTATTTCTGATTTTAATTCTGGTAGTGAAAATTTCAACCATCATTATCGCATGGCTATTTCTGGGATGGATTATAGCAGCATGCATTGCGGTTTTGTATGTTATAAATTTTCTCTATTCACGGAAGGTCAAATCAATTCCCCTGGCAGATTTAATTATTGTGTCGGTCTGGGGCTCATTGTATGTATGCATATCGGGGACTTTTCGTTGGGAGATATCCATAGCTGCTGGCCTGATGGTTGGCATTGCACATTTTTTTCAAATTCTTACTGATGAGGATAGTGACCGAAAGAATCTTGTACACACTACTGCTGTTGTCTTTATAGGGAGAGAAAATCTCTTACTTTTTATACTCTGTTTGCCACTGGTATTTGTATTATATTTGATTACGAAAGACATTTTGCTGACAGGCATTGGATTTTTACCATTTTTCTTATTCTTATTCACCGGTAGAGTATCATTTTCCTGGTATGCGTCAAGATTTGTCTTTTTTATACTTTGGTTGGTGATTATGAATAAAGCGTATGCAGGCCTTTAAGATTGCACAACTTGGAACAGCTTATGCCCAGAGTCTTTGGGCATTTCACACCTCCGGACAGCCTAGGCCCTTTTCTGCCTCATTTGCAGTCACTAACAAGTGTAATTTGCAGTGTTCTTATTGTAATTGTCCGAATCTGAATACTCCCGAGTTGACCTTTGATCAGATAGAGATCTTATTCGCGAAATTAAAAAAGATGGGCGTGATACGCCTAGGGCTGCTGGGAGGCGAACCTCTGGTGAGAAAGGATATCGGCGAGATAGTCGCTCTGGCTTCTGACATGAAGTTTTTTGTCAGTATGAATACCAATCTGCTGCTGTATAAAAAGTATGAAGCAGTCCTGGGTCCTGTAGATTATTATTTTACGAGTCTGGACGGTACTCCCGAAAAGCACATAGCAAACAGGGGAAATCATAGTTATAGTAGGATCCTGGATGCTATTCGCAGTATAGTCGATAAGGGGAAACGTGTCACGGCCATATGTGTGGTGACGGATCCTGATTATGAGGCGGTGGACTATTTATTGGCATTGGCCAGAGAGGAGAAGATCGACATTCATTTCCAGCCGGAATGTTACGATGCTGAAAATACAAAGCGCAGTGCACCCTCATCTCTCGAGAATAATGCCATGCGAAACTTCTGGAGATATGTAAAAGAACAGAAAAGTAAAGGCGCTCCTATCACCAGCTCCTTTGGATACTTGAACTACCTGATCGGCTGGGGAGACTATTCTCATACTGCTGTTTATGACCCCACAGCTAAATGTGCTGCGGGCTTGGGCTACATTTTTATAGACTCATCGGGCTTTACTTTCCCCTGTCCATATACCAAGGGGAATGTAGAAGGGGTCAATCTACTCACGACCGATTGGGCGAAAGGATTCAATCCTAAGACTCCCTGTACAAAGTGCATCGTAGGTCCGATGCTAGAGTTCAATTTGTTATTTGACAAACCGGTTCAATCAATGGCCGGTGCTTTTAATAAAATAATCTAGAATAAGTGAAAGAGCCATTGCCCATCGAGCGTATCACTCCTATCACTTTAAATGAGTTTTATAGCACCTATGTGCATAGGAGCAAGCCCGTAGTAATAACAGGATTGACAGAAACCTGGAAAGCTAATGAGGTTTGGAGTTTTGATTATTTCATGCAGCACTATGCGCAGACCACTATACAGGCATATCCGCTCAATGCAAAAGGAGAATGTGATGTGGATATAAGCAAGGGTTCAGCTACGAGAGCAGCTATTTTAGGAGACTGTCTGGTATCTATGAAGGATCCTGAAATAAAAAAAAGTTGGGCGGTGGCCTCCTCTGTCAGTTTGTTTTCGGAGCAGTTCAATAGTGAAATTAAAGCACCATTCTACTGTGCAGAAGGCAAATTTCTTCGCTCTATGCTTTTTGTCGGCCCGAAAGGAGTCGTCTCGCCGCTTCATCAGGATCTGCCGGAAAACCTGTATGTCATGGTAAAGGGCAAAAAGCGGATCACTCTTTTTGCTCCCCTTGATAATGTCTATCCCAATTCACGGTTATCAAATCTCCCCAATCATTCTCAAATCGATGCGGAGAAGCCGGATTATTCAAAATATCCTAAAACAATAAATGCGCAACCATATATAGTCGATTTATGTGCGGGAGAAACTCTCTTTATCCCCAGCTTCTGGTGGCACCACCTTCGCAATCTTGAGCCGAGCATTGCTTTGAATTTCTGGTGGAGCCAAGGCTGGAAGCTACCCATAGCATGGGCAGCGGCGATATATAAAAAATATCGTAAAATATAAATCCTTCAGGATTTTGAGCATATTAAAAGTCAATAATAAGTTATTGAGCGGGTGGAATGTAAGGACAATGATTCATCCTTTCTTCGTAGGTAAGCTAAAGATTCCTGTATTTCTTATATAAAGCTGCTGCCCATGCTATGGGTAGCTTCCAGCCTTGGCTCCACCAGAAATTAAGTGCTATGGAGGGTTCTAAAGTCCGGAGGTGGTGCCACCAGAAGCTGGGGATAAAGAGGGTTTCTCCTGCGCACTGATCCACGGTGTAGGGTTGTGCATGGCGTAGATTTGGAAATCGATCGTAATCAGGATTTTCAGCATCTATCTGAGAAAAGTGAGGTGCCCTGGAGATTCTGGAATTTGGATAGACAGGCGAAGACGGAGGGAAAAGAGTGATCCGCTTTTTGCCCTTTACCATGACATACAGGTTTTCCGGCAGATCCTGATGGAGAGGAGTTATAAATCCTCGCGGGCCTATAGAGATATTTGAGCGCAGGTATTTGCCATCTTTACAATATGCGGGCGCGGCATAATCATTTTTGATAGAGTCCGGGAAAACACTGATCGGAGATATGATCACGCATCCCTCTGTGAGGATACCGGATTTGATAGAGGTTATGCATTCGCTTACAGGCCTGTCGTCCTGCGCACCGTTATAATATCCCAGTCCGTTTTTGTATTTGCCGATACTGGCGCTTACGTCTCCGAAGTGATCAGCGAAGTAATCGAAGTTCCAACTCTGCATCGCGGCCCAATTGTCTACTAATCCTGTTATTACTACCGGCTGATTTGCTCTGACATAAGTCTGAAAAAATTCTTCCTTTGAGCAGGGTGTGATTCGTTTAATAGCAATGGGCGTGAGCATAAGCGAAATTGATTTAATGATGATTTCAAAAAAAACAATCAACGAAGACGGGAATTTACGAGAGCTTGTTTGAGTTATTGAAATTATATAGGGTTCGCATAATAAATGCGATATAAAAAACCGCAGCAAAACAGTTAACACCTAGTGCTGCTTTCGTAAATCTCTGATCGCCATATACCAAGAGAATGAATAAAAATATGCTTAACCAGAAAATAGGATAGGCACCTGAAAGGTTTCTATTATATTCCTTTTTCCAAATCAATATACCTGTAATATATGCCGGTAAATAGACTGCTACACGCCAAAGAGGTTCTGATTTGAGGGGCCAACCAAAGCCAAGTGCGATGTACCCCGCACCGATGATTAGAAGCGCGATCAAAGAGCTCCGTTGCAAAAATTTGTTTTTTATGCTTTGGGCTTTGATGCTGATCAAAGCCAGGGCCCAAAGTGCCGGAGCTAACCAAAAGATGAGGGGATATTCGACGGAATATTTGATACGGACAGCAGCTATTTTATAAATGTAGGAGGGATTTTCCCAATAGAAATAAAAAACTTTCATCACGTTTGAGGAGGATAGATGATGTGTGTTATAGTAGGACGTTTTTATGATTTTCCAAAGCCAGCCGAAGCCGGCCATATCTGCAGAATTGTCGACGCAATATTCGTTGTTTAAAAACAGTAGGCTTACACCTTCTCGGAATTGATTGGTGATCAGCATGGGGCTATTATTGTCTTCCGTATGGTATATATAAATGATTTTTATAAAATTTTTGAGTGCGTGTATTGTGTTTTGCTGTGAGGCGTCGATTTCTTTTTTGCTATTGAATAAAACCGGAGGCACTAATGATGCATATGTTTTTGCTGACCAGGCTCTTCTTTCCTCTATGGTTATGCTTTTTTGATAATTGATGTAGATCGTCCAGGGCAAAATGACAATAGCTAAGCCAATAAATATAAATGATATTTTATTTAAGTATTTTGTCAGTCTGGGCCTTTTGGTATCGAAGTAATAAAAGATAAGATATAGAGGAAGAAAAAAAAGTATTACTGGTTTATTGAGAAATTCTATGCTTACCAGCAGGCCCAGACAAAAGAGATTCAAAGGTGTATCTTTTTTTGAGATCAGCAGGGCCAGATAGAACATCAGTAGAAAAAGGAAGGAGGCAAGTATCTCGACATCCATGGTGACGTAAGAGAACTCTGCGACGAGTAGAAATAATAATGAGGCTATCATGCCCGAAAGTAGACCATGCTGCCCCCAGATCCTATACCCCAGATATGGTAGTATCGCAGCAGAACCGGCCACTAGCAATATATTGAACCATATTAGAACAAATAGATGAAAACCAAAAATTTTGTATAGCAATCCTACCACAAAAGAGTAAGCCGGTGGTCGCGCAAAAGTGTGAACGGGACCGGCTACCCGAAACATATTTAAATACATGACATCCACTCCTAGCTGATTACCCTGCTCGTAGCGAATTTTGTAGGCAGCAGTATCAGTCAAATAACCGATCACAGGAAACTCATTTTTTAAAGCAAAATTGACTGCCATAAAGTGGAAGTCCAACTCATCGACGTCAGGATCTTGCCGGAAAATGCTTTCCAATTTTATTGATTCGCGCAGCTGATAACGCAGACTTATGCTAACTCCCGCGAAAAACAGAATGCACAAAATACTGACGCGGACCCGGGAGGACGACAGATTGGGAAGGGAATATATCATGGCAGGACAATAAATTATAAAGATATTTAGTCCCGGGCCAGTCGGAAACCGGTCCTACGACCTCTGTTGGAGGGTTCATCTTTGACACGATAAGTCGGCAGACACTCCTTATCGGCGTGGCTCCATGAGCCTCCACGAAGCACCTTCCATAGACCATGATCGGGTCCTGAAGGGTTGTTTGATATACCGTCTTTGTAGTACGTGTAGCCGAACCAGTCACTACACCATTCAAAGACATTTCCGGTCATGTCATAGAGCCCGAGTTCATTTGGTTTTTTCTGACCTACCGGGTGCGTTTCTCTGGAGGAATTGGAAAAACACCAGGCTACTTCTTCAGGGTTATTACTTCCACTGAAAGTATAATGTTTACTCTCCTGTCCCCCTTTGGCAGCATATTCCCATTCTGCCTCTGTCGGCAGACGATATTTCAGCCCTGTCATGCTATCTATCAGATGAATGAAAATCAAGGCATCGTCATAGCTTACGTTTTCTACAGGGCAATTGTCGCAATTTTGAAAATGGCTGGGCCTGGTCCCCATGACATCCTTCCATTGCTTTTGGGTCAGCTCATAGCGGCTGATATAAAAATCTTTGACAGAAACGTTGTGCTGCTTCATTTCATCTGTCAGGCTGTCACTGCCCATCGTGAATGAGCCGCCTTTTACCAATACCATGTCGAAAGGGTTTTTAAAATCGGAGCTCTCTTTCGGTGAATGCTCTTTTATCACTCTTTTATGGATGACAGTCTGCAGATCTACATATAGAGCATCCTCTATATTTATTTTGTCTACTGTATAGTTGACTCGAAGGCTGTCTGCCGGGTTGTTTATGCTTTTGAAAAGGAAGGAATATTTTCCTATGGCGAGGGGCACGCTTTTGATTATTGCTAAGTTGAGATTTCCCTGATCCACATTATTCATGGTGTAGGAGCAGGGTATGTTTGAAGTGATTTTTAAAGTCAACTTGTTGGTGAAGCTTCCAGGATCGCTGGCTTTTTCTGACGGAGGCGAATCAAAATTCAAAATGACGTATTGTGCCTTGGGCTCGCTACTGATACCGGCGTCGGCCATGGCATTCTTTAGGTATTTAGACTCCACAAATTCTTTTGCTGTTTTAAAGTCAGAACAGGAAAAAACCAGAGAGATTTCCTCTGGATGATCGATGGTATGGACGATGGCGATATATCTGAGTCCGGATTGTATTCTTTCTCTTTCACTGGCAAAAAACTTTTTTCTCCAGACATCATAGTTTTTGACGGTATGAGTAAGAATCATAATCTTATTGTTCCCAGTGTTGTCATCTGTCTCATCCAGGCAATAAATGAAACGGGTCTCCGGATTGGTTTCTGCTCCCGATTTCTGCATATCCTCTTTTATTTGCTCAGATTGGATGTACGATCTGGCTTGATTTAGGTCGAGTACCGCATTGCCCACTATTACCATATTGGGGTCGTTCGCATCGCGTGCGAAACCAATAGGGACCACTCCGTATTTATTGATTTTCCCAGCCGTCTCTGAAAAATATTTTTCAAATTGCTCCGTATTTTTGACCTTTTCGATCATTATCATAAACTGCGCCGGTTCGACATTTAGTTCAGCATTTTGAGCGCATGCTATGCGCGACAAAAACAATAAATGAGTCAATACTAATAATTTGATAAACGAGGCTTTTGATGCAAAATCTTTCATATCGTAATGGGGATGTCTAGGGGACAATTATGGATTAGAGCCCAAGCAAAAATTTTTAAATTAATTCTGCTCATTGTTAAAGATATATTCCTTTTTGTTGATTTTGGATAGAATAGCTGACTGAAAAATAAATGGTTTGGTAGCAAAGAAGAACAGAGTAGTCAGCAATTTGGAAGACTTGAAAGAAGAAGGCAAGTGGAAAAATTTATACGCTACACCTATTGAGTCTGTCGGATTTTCCACCTGATGCCAGACCAGCGCCGGAAACCAAAGTACATCGCCGGCGTGTATGGTCACCTCTATGCGACTGGCGTGTTTGATCAAAGGAAAATTAGGGTCAGACAGATTGTACGGATCAGCGTGACTGTGATAATAGGTGCGGCGGTCAGGACGAACACCCAGAAAGAGTCGGTCGTTAGTGGGCCAAAAATTCCATTTTTTAGAGCCATATACCTGTACAAATACTGTGGGCGGCAGAGCGGTATGAATGGGTGTGGCAGTACCTTTGCCACCCATAAACATAAAAAACAGCTTTTTGAACTCGCTGGTCATATGAAAACGCTGCAGCCATTCTCCATTGAAATCTTCCTGCAAACCGGAATTTTCATGGATCATTTGAGAAAATTTAATATATTTTTTAGAGCCCGCGCGCATTTGGTCAATGTAGTCGCTTAGCTTCATTGTCTCAAACTTCGCCTGTTCCTTACCCACTAATCCAACATTATTGGTTAGCACCATCTCCTTGTCCCCGAATTTTTCTTTAAAAAAATCGAAAGTCCATTTTTGCGTGCAAGGCCATTCATCTGCAGCGCCACGATAGATAGCGGGATAGTATGGATGAGGCTCGGGAAATACATATTCCCCTTTTTTAAATTCCAGCACTTTAAACGGCTCACCCTTGGGTGCGGTGCTCGCATATTCGTCTATAGCCTTGAAGAGTCGCTTTTCTGTTGAATCGAATAATGTTTTATATACGCGATGACCGAGAAAGTGCTCAGCTATAAATAGAGAATTGTACAGCAACCAGTGTGATGATTTTACATTATATGGCTTCATAAAAAACTTTAATCAAAATTACATTTTCAAAACTAGTTATTGCACTTATCGAGTAGTTAAGACTTAATTAATGATAGCATTTCCCCTGGGGTTTGATTAAATATCGTTTTGATGGTTTCATCCGGCGCTCCAAACCAATCTTTTAATACTGATGCATAGACGGTCCTGAAATCAAATTGAACCGGTAAATTATCTTCCCCCGAAACTTTTGACGGCAAAACGGGATTGGAACCGATGATGCCATTTTTTAATTTTGAACCAAAAAACAACATGGTATCGGCTGTGCCGTGATCTGTGCCATAACCGGCATTTGATGCTATTCTTCTGCCGAATTCTGAAAAAGTCATTCCAAGGACCTGGTCCTGCTTACCCATTAAAAACAAATCATTTTGGAAAGCCGTTATGGCCTCTGACAAGTCCTTTAAGAGACGGGCATGATCGCCTTTGGTAGTGTCGGATTTGTCAACCTGATCGCTGTGTACATCGTAATCGGATTGAATCACTACGTAGATCCGGGTATTTAATCCATTGCCGATAAGTCTTGCCACAATTTTCAATTGCTCAGCCAGAGTATGGGTATTTGGCGTTTCCAATACAGGATATAATTTTGATAAGTTATCCTGCTTTTTACTGCAAGACAAAATATTAGGCGCGTACAATTTTAGCTGTCGGATAGTGGATCGTACAATTTCTATGTTTGCACCTGCTCGGTCATTGCTCAATGGCCCCTCGATGGGCGTATCGCTTAAATTTTCCAAATCTGCGATAGTAGTAATACCAATGCCGAAATCTTCAGTTTTGCCACGGGTAATCTTGGAGCTGGCCTCCTCCAATCTGATGGCCGCAGGCCCATCGGTCGGTTGCGACGGGTATCCTTTAGGGTTATTTGTGCTCTTTTCAAGGTATCGTCCGATCCATCCTGCCTGGCGCTCTATCCTTTCCGGATCTGCCGTATATTTTATTTCTAATGCCTGTGTATGTGAAAAACTGGGATTAGGGCTACCGACGCCCTGAACAACAGTAACTAGTTTGTCATTATATAATTTTTGCAAGCCCGTCAGTGACGGATGAAACCCCAAACTACTCGTGTCATTCAGCTTGAGTATTTTATTTTCAGGAATTAGAATATTTTTCCTTGCCTCACTCAGTATACTATATTTATCAATCGGTATAAATGTATTTAAAGCGTCGTTTCCACCTTTCAGCTGTATCAGGACTAATATTCTATCCTTGTATTTGTCGTCGACGAGCAAACTTTGAAGAAAACTTCTTCGCGCAGCAGATAAGGGATTAAACGCAAGAATTAGAGGTGCTATAGTCGCTGTTTGTTTTATGAAATGCCTACGTTTCATTATTTTTTGGGTTTACATTAATTGAAATTCCGGAAGCATCAAAATAATACCAAAAATCTTCTGGAGTCTTCTATTCACCTCCTCCTTTATATCCTCTTTTGTGATATCGGTTTTATACAGAGACCATAGCTTGGACCAGACTAAAGGATATTTTTGACCACTATCAAGTAAGCCTTCCAGGCGATTTACTTCATTGCTATTGGGTGATATAAAACATAATAAGTGGAGGATATCGCTTATCAGCGCTTTGCTATTGCCCGGGTCAGCCGTTCGATCAACATAAGCCAGTAGATCAAGGATTAAGGGTGGGAGATTTTCTTTGTTTTCTGCCGATCCCGGAACTGTTATCCATGTTACGGCATTTTTTCTCGCTGCAAGACTATCCGAGCTTACCCAATTCTTGTCATATGTAGGGAATTCATAATAAGCCGGCCAACCAGCCACTTCAGGAGGGTCGCCGATTTCCTGGCCCATAGACTCAGCCAATGCTTTGATGATGCCTGTCTCAAAGAAATGAAGGCTCAGATCGTCGGAAAATTTGTATTGTAATCCGCGGAAGATTCCGACCATAAAATCGACATGGCTCTTAAACATGCTGCCCATTACGCCAGGGGCATAAAAGATTTCGCTGGTAAGCAGAGCTTTTAGTACAGGTCGTATTTCATAGTTGGATTGTACTAAGATGTCCGCGAGGGGAACAATGACATCCTTTTCAATATTCTCATCAATGTTGCGATCTACAAAGTAGCGGTAAAGTTTTCTGCACAGAAATTTTGATGTTTCCCTATTGCTGCAAATCATTTCAATCAATTCGTCGGTTTCTCCGGCGCCTTCATTTCCTGCACGTCCGGCAATCTTATGATTATTATAAAAAGCGGAAAACACTTTATCCTCCGTATCATGCAATGAAGGGTCGAAATGCGATGTGATCTTTTTCTTATCATCTTTCCAGCCACTCAGGACCCTCGCAGCGGCTTTCACGTCAGCCTCTGTATAATGAGAGTCAGGCCCGGTGCCTACCGTATATAATTCCTGAAACTCCCTGGCATAATTTTCGTTAGGACCGGATTTTTCATTTGAGTTGCCGTTCAAAAAAGCCAGCATACCGGGGTCAATCGTTATTAGTTTCGCCAGAGTTTTAAAATTTCCGGTGGCATTATGTCTTAATGTGGTGAGGTACTGGTAATCATATCTGGTATCAGTTATCTTTTTAAACTGGATTACAAAATGTTTATGCCAGAACAGCACCATTTTTTCTGTAATGCTTCTTTGCGGATCGAGCATGAGTCCCATCCACCATGCTTTCAAGAATTCATGCCTGATATTCTCAGATTCCAGATTTACATCGGGGTGAGATATAAAAACCTGTCCCTTTGGCAAAATCGGATCACCATCTATTGGGATCACCGGGACAGATGGCAGAGATCTGGGTGTCAGCAGTATATCGACACACTCCTCCATACTCTTCCCTTTGAAAAAATCCAGATCTACTTTCGCAAAACCAAACAATGTTCTCTGAAGAAGATGTCTGAGTTGTAATTCGGTCCATGGTTTTGAGTAAACCTTCATACTATTTACCTTGATAGTTAATGCCTTTAATGCTATAAACTTAATTTCTTATTGAGTTGGATTACGCTCATTGATGTACTCTACATATATCGTCAAAGTCAAATAAATCTTCCTTTCCCAAAGTCTTGCTTATTTCGGAATATAGAAGAAAAAATCAGAAAATTGAAATTTTTTTGCTTCACGCGATCCTTTCGATGACTAAGAGTTAGCAGGATATAGTTTCGATACATTACGACTGTGTCTAGGGAACCTATCTTGTCATTATCTTCTGCCATACACATTGGGCTAGATAATTATAACCTTTGTTATTAAAATGACCATCATTGATCCAATATATGGAGCTTGCTCTAGCAGAGTCGATACCCATCTCGCAAAATTGCTGCCGGGTATCAATATAGTCATATCCATTTTTGAGGCAGTGAGCAATCTGTAGCCCAGCAAAATATTTTTCCTTTTTTTCGAGCTCATTCTGCATGGGATGAAATACAAATATCAACTTGATGTGGTGCATGGAACAGAGTGTGGCAAAACTATCCATGGCTGTGCACAGAAGGCTGATAGCAGAATCCTGAACCTTCTCTTTTTCGTTTTTTTTATTGAATGACCAGTCATAACCTGCGACATCCAGCACCACCCCTCTGACCAGATGACTATGTGCGAAAAGAGGTTCGTACCAAGGTCCTCTTTTATAGTGTGTTTTGCCATCCGCACCGAAACGTTCAAATCCTCCACGGATCTCGGTCTCATAGATATCCGTATTATTGATAGTAATAATGGCGATATCGGGATGGTATTTCAAAAGTTTGTCACGAAATAACACATACTCAAAAAAAAGATCCGATCCACCCACACCGGCATTCCATACATCTGTCCCTTCACTCAGACTATTACGCATCAGGTCCCGAAGTATGGCTGGATAGCTGCTATCATTTGATGATGCACCGGAACCTTCAGTAAAACTATCTCCCATTACTATAATGCGTTTACCCTTTTTAGGGATCGAAAATTGGACATCATTCAATCCTTCATTATTTGTAATCCAAGATTCGGAAAACTCTTTATTTGTGTAAGATATCTTCTCATTGGCAGTATGGACACGGTACCATGTTTGCACATATCCGACATCAAAAGGAGAGACATATGATCCGGTGTTGGAGCGTTCGGTATAGGTTGCATATCTGCCAGAATAGCGCAGAGAGACTTCTCCAAGTAAAAGGGAAAGAATCACCGTGATAATAAGTAGAATAAGCTTGGCCTTCATTGCGGGCGCTTTAAACAGGCGGAATCAGGTTTAAAGTTAAATATAAAATTGATGGTCCCGTAAATTAAACCATTATCCAGTAGGTGAACGGTAGGCGCGAATGGCAATCAAGCCAATAAAAAGAAATCCGACTAGACAGATGATAGCCATAGTCGGTGAGCCTGATTGTGCTACAGCGAAGGGGCGAGATACGCAATAACCTACTCCGTATTTGGCAGCAACGCAGTATGTACACCCTTCTTCAAATCTAAGTTTTCGGCCACTTCCCACTTTTTGTATTGTTGTATTGTCTTGGCCGGACATTTTGTACCAGGTGAAAGTATCCATGTCGCCTATGGCTTCTAGTTCATCTCCATTTTTGACTATAGATGGACGTGGTGGACGCGGGAAATTTTCTAAACGGTGAGCTTTGAAGCAATGAATATTTTGCGGCATCAGATATATGCCGTAAACACTGTCATTATTTCCATATTCAAAATTTTCTGTGAAGTCGCCATTGGGAGAAATGGGTTTTTTCAAATTACCATAACTGATAAAATAATTTCCATTTTTTACATCGTAGTCATAGCCACCCTGTCCACCTGGCACAAATTTGATTTTAGGATATTGATACTTCAATAGTCTGAGACGGAGGGTCTTTTTATTCTGTTCGAATATCACCCCGCAGGACAAGATGGAATCTTGTCCTTTGCTTCCTTTTAATCCATTTGAGTAGAGTGAATATACGGAGGAGCTATCGGTTTCATATAGAAATTTGAAATCATGTTGCCGATACCATTGCAGCGTATCTTTTCCTATCAGAATCGGCATCTGATTGCTATTGATCTGCCACATGATGTGTCCGTCATCCCTGGATATCTTGCCTACTCCATACTGCAGCATGCTGTAAATGATATTGCCATCTCCATCCCACTGCGCGTTGGTCAGTCTGGTCCATTGTATGATGTCCGTATTGCTATATCCATATGCGCGGCCAGCTAATAGCTCTTTAAAACGAAATAATTTCGGATCAAGATGGTCCATTGGGTTCCATGAAAAAAGCAGATTGCCTTTTTGATCTAATACCTCAAGAATGTCAATTTCGCAATGGGAACTGCTGTCAGTAGGCACATTACTATACATACGTAGATCGAGGTGGGTATCTTTTTTCAGACCGACCAGTCGTTCGCCTTTTGAATTAATCGAAAGAGATCTGTAAAAAAGGTTTTCAATACCTTTTTCTGTTTTTATTGTATCAACGCATTGCATTTTATCGTTGAGCAGCATGTATGCTGCCAGTTCTACATTTTGCAGCGGTCCTTCTTTCAGGAGTGGACGGGAAAGAAGCTTGTAATACGAAAAGTGACCGTCCACGATCTCTGCATCTACCATCCAGTCGAAACGCGAAACACCTGCGAGTGTATCTCTACGAAACATCTCAGCTGTATAAACAGGGGTAGACGAGTACCACCGGGGCGGCCAGGGTTCATCGGCATCAATGATCTGGACAGAGTTGGTATAGATCTTTTTTTGTGGTATGCCTTCTGACCATGCGTCATTGCCGGTAGTGAGAATGAGAGATGCGGTATCTTTGACGGCTTTTTTGTTCAGTACAGGTGCGAGATACTCAAGGTCTTGACAGCTGCCTGCATGGGATCCGAGACACATTAAAAACACTAAGAGGGATAATCTGACTGAAATTGACATTCAAATTTTATGAATTAAGGCTATTAGGTAAATTTATAAAAACCAGCCGAAATAAAAGCTAATAGTTTAGGCTTTCTATGGATTTTTAGTTTGGATCACTCTTATCTTAAATTGTTTACCAATGAAAAAAGGGCGACGGGGACGAGTGCAATATTCCATGGTGTATGCCGGGTGTGATTCAAAGTGCAGCTCCTCAAAAATAACGCTATCAAAAGGGCCGGGTCGATATGGATTATAATTTTCGAGCAGGGTGTCATTGCAGGTCGGCAGAAAACAAAAATTCTGCAAAACATAATTCCCAGATGGCAATGTGGTTAAGCCCATACTATCGATATGATAATGGGCGCGATTGCTATATCGAACCGCTCCCGGCAGGTCTTCAAAGTAATTGAATTTCGTTTTACCTCTTTCCTCAAACAAGTGGTATTTATAAATGGCATTACGTGGATAGCCGATATGATTAAAATCCATGATCACAAAGCAATAATTGAGACAGGCGAAAAGTGCAAAAGCCGCGGCGGCCTTATTGACCTGCAGTAATTTTTGTTGTTGTATCCAACCTAAAACTCCGGCGACAACAAAGGGATAATAAATGTGAAGTACTCTGCCTTCGAAATTCATTTTTCGGAAAAGGACTACATTAATGCCAAACGAAATATAGGCTAGTATGGCGAGGAAGATCAGCTGTTTCGCTCTGACGGAATCCCCCCTTTTAAATACCAGGTAACAGCCTAGAAAGGAGACGGCTAACAACAAAATACCCCACCACTTCTCCACCACATAAAAATACTTGAAGATATAGATCAGGCCCTCCTCTGGGCTGCCTTCGGTATAGACTGTTGCTGAGTATTGACTCAAAAAATCCCAATAGGAATTTCCACAGTCTTTACTATAGAACCGTGCCACCAACTCATAAAAGATGAAGAGGAATATAAAAGGTAAAATAAAAAGAGGAACCTTTTTCAATTCGGATTTGTAGTTTGGGTAATACCGGAATACCAACAGGCCACCGTTTATAAAAACCAGCATAAAACAACCCAGATAATTAGTTAGCCCGATAGCTGAGAATGCTCCTGCGAGTAGAATCGTGCGCATACTTAAGTCCTCTCTCAGCAGCAGATTCATTGAAATCAACTGAAATAAAAGAGCATGATCGTAAGGTAATATATGCCGTGTATAGAGGTTGCTATTAAATAGTGTTCCCAATAGGAGTGTCCCGGTCATCGACAGGATTGGAGAAAAATTTATTTTCAACAGGATCCTGTAAAAGGTATAAAGAATCCCCAGGGATACGATAATATTATAGAGTCCAATGAAATAAAGGACATCCGGGTGAAGCGGAGATTTATGCATAGCAGATGCAATAGGACCGAGGGTGAAATGCTCGAACAGATTTATCATCATCTCGGGAGGCTGTCCCTGTATGTAAAACAGACATTGAACCCAGGTAGACAAATGATTAAAGGAGCTGGCATGCTCATGAATCCAGAGGTACAGAAATTCATCCTGATCTTCTAAATACCCTGTGCCGGCTATACATAACCGCCCTATGAGCAACACTGCAAAAGTAAACACAAAATAGGCACCCTGTTTTTTATTCATTACACAGGTTTTAGCAAGGCAGAAAGTGATTTCACGGGAGATTGAAGCATATTGTGAGGGCTGTAGCAGGCCATCCAGCAATGAGGGCATTTATCCCGCTTAATATCCGCCAACATGGCTTCCGCCTCCGGACTATGATAATCACTCAACTCAAAGCCCTCCGATATTTTTCTGATAGGGGGAAGGTACATACATGGCAGGAGGTCTCCATTGGCCATTAGATGGGCAGAAGATAATCCCACATCGCAGGGTATAATATTAGTATTTCTGTCCTTTTTTATAAAAAGTATAGCTATCTTGATGTGTAGCTTTACGAGCCAGTCGCCGAGCGCAGAGACCCGATAGTGCTTGTAAATGGTTTTTAGTGCATCAAGGATCTTCAGGTTTGTCTCCCGATCATCAGTACTGTGATCGGTGAGAAAAATGCCGCCACTATGAAAAAATGTCACAGCCTTGATCCGGTCACTGTACGATTGAAAAGACTGCTGTATGAAAGAATAATTGCCCTCAGCTACGGTGATACCAAAGTGACACTGGATGCTATGCTCTCGCAGCAGCTGATAGGTCTCCATACATTTGGCATAATTTCCTTTGATACCTCTGATCCTGTCATGGGTCTCTTCGTCTCCGTCGAGGCTGATAGTGATAAAGGAGTCACAATCCAGCTCTTTTTTAATCAGTAGGGCAAACTCCAGTATACGCTGTGGAGCCAGGCCATTTGTTGTAAAGGTGATGATACGGAGATTGGGGCAGTTTTCTTTGATCAGCTTGATGATCTCGGGAAACTGATTATTGGTCGAAACCTCTCCTCCAGTCAGCGCTATCCAGAGTAGATGGCGATTCATTTTTCTCAGAAAGTTTTCAAAATCCTCGAGATTGATTTTCTGCGTATCTTCTTTTTTTATTTTCCAGATATCGCAGTAGAGGCATTTTGAGTTGCACTGAGTAGTTAGTTCGACTACGATCTTGTATGGGATGATACGGTGACGCTGCCCGGTGAGCTTATAGTAGCCATGCTCCAGGTTTTTCAGCGTCAGATCAAAAATAGTGCGAATATTCATACAGTGATGTCAAAATTACGATCTCCGGCTATCATTATCTACTAAAATTTAAATAAGCCAATAAATCTCCTGATCAGACCGCCGACCATTAGCAGTAACTCACGAATCAGAAACACAGGTCCATGGCTATGCGATAGTAGAAAGCGAAGGTGCCTCCATCCATCTCTCCACGGACGCAGGTGTGAGGGCCGCCCCCTGCCATCAGGCGAGAGCACTACAGGTACCTCTGTGATCTTCAGGTGGTGTATAGTAGCAGCCACGATCATCTCAGAGGCAAACTCCATACCAGTAGTTTTGAGATCGAGTGCGAGCAGAGATGCTCTGTTGAAGCCACGCAGTCCACAGTGAAAATCTCCAATCTCGCTCCTGAAAAATAAACGACCAATCGATGATAATACAGGGTTGCCCAGATATTGATTCATCAGGGGCATTGCTTTGGGTTTTATTTCTCCTGTGAATCGATTGCCGATGATGAGATCGTATCCCTCTCGCAGCTTTTCTACGAAGGGTCCTAGACGACTGAAGTCATAGCTCTCATCAGAATCTCCCATGATGATATATTTGCCGCGTGCAGCGCGGAATGCACCCATGAGTGCACTGCCATAGCCAGGCTCATCGATCTCTACCAGCTTGGCGCCGCAGTCTAGTACGATTTGCTGCGAACCATCAGTACTACCATTGTCTCCGACCACGATTTCCCCTTTTATTTTGCTTTCTGCCATATACCTTTTAGCTTTATCGATACAGGTTTTCAACGTTTCGGCTTCATTGAGGCATGGCATCACAATGCTGAGTTCTATATCGTCGGGATGTTCATTGAGCATTTTTGTGCCTCTCTTGCGATTTGATTAAAAAGGTCAGGATAAGTCTAAGACATTTTTCTCAATATTTTTTGAATTGGAAAACATTCAAAGGATTAAGGAATAGTTTCTCAATCTATGTGGTCCGCGAACAGAAGTATTTAAAATTTGCTGAGGAAATTAGCTGGTTTGGAAGTAAGATTTCAGTTTTTGAAAAAAGCCCCTGTCCGGAGATTTTTCGGGAGCAAATCCGGCCTTTGTCCTCATGCTTTCCAGGAGTTTTTTTAGTGATTCCGCATCAGGCTGCGGCATGGTGAATGGAATCTGACCGACACTTTTGCCCATATAGGGCCTTTTGCTGATGTCATTGGCAAAGTCCCTGAAGCTGATCAGAAAATCATCCTCCATTGCGAAAACCTCCAAAGCGTCCTGATCAGGGATCTTGTAATGGAAATACATTTGTGCCCCTTTGCTTTTGATCCCGGCGGTGATCGCTTTGCGCACCTTATTACTCTTATTATCAGGTGAGTAGTGGATCACACTCTGATTGAGGATCACAGCTGTACCTGCAGGCACGATCATTGGGATCAGGTTTTTCCTCACCAGTTCATCATTACCTGAGAAAAAGAAGGGCAATGTCGGAGCGCGAACCACATTGAAATTATCATATTGACTACCAGGCATGATCATGATAGGGCCATTATCTGCGGTGATATCCTGGAGGGGTACCCAGCAGTTCAGCGCTACATTATTTTTTTCGTCCACGATGGTCCAGTCCTGATGTGCTGCCAGCTCACTATTTGCGCCTGGTACTTTGTACAGGAATGCTCCGCCGAAGGGAGCATAGTCCATAAATATCTCTTCATAAGCCCTGCTGAACACCCCTACTATGGCATCACTTGCCGCTTTCTTGTAATCAAAATCGCTGCTATAGCTACCGCTGAAAAAACCACTCTGATTGACATCCGGATGAAGCTCATCAAACAGTATATTCAGCTTCTGTACTTCCTCAGGACGGATGAATGGCAATACTATAAAACCCTGTCGGTCAAACTGAAGCTGATGCGCTTCGAGTTTAAATATTCTTTTGGCCATCAGCTGATCAGCTCTTTTATGCGTTGGAAAATATTTTTTGGGGCAGCTGCTGGACTGGTCGGTGCCTCCTGGGGCTGAGGTTTTGCCACTGTTTTAGGTCTGGCATTTTCGATTAGCGAGCGGGCATTGCTCTTGGGAAAATGACTGTCCATAAAGGCGGTATCTATAGACGGGAAATCATAATCTACCAAACCAAGCGATACTCCTACTTTGGGTCTGTCACGGATATTGTCGCCAAATTGCTCAAAGTTGGTCATAAAAGTATCGTCCTGAGCGAATGCTTCGACTTTTTTGCCATGCTCGGATTCATTCCAATAGTATGTCCGGAACTCCGTATCGCGATGCGCAAAATAAGTGTTTGTGACGATCCTTATTTTATCTGAATAGTTAGGTGGAGAGAAATGGATGATACTCTGATCAAAGAACACAGCCTGACCCGCCTTGATCAGTACCGGCTGCAGGTAGTCGATCATCTCATCCATTATCGGAGCGAAAAACTCAGGAATGCTGCTGCTACGATAGGTCGGGAAAAGCCTGTGACTACCCGGCAGCACAAACAGCGCACCGTTCTCCACGGTCAGGTCGCAGAGCGGCACCCAGATATTGATGCCGGTATATTTGCTTTCATCGATCAGGCTCATGTCCTGATGCACGCACATACCGCTCTCTGGTCCAGGCGATTTCACGATAAAGGAACCGCACATTACCTTCACATCCTGACAGTATTCTTTGATGCTTCTTTCGCAGATACGTCTGATGCCTTGATCCGCTTCGGTGCGATAGTTTTTATCCTTAGAGAAAGTACTGGGAAAAAATCCTTTTTCATCCTCTGGGTGCAGGCGATAGTATAGTGCCTCCAGATCCCTGATCTCAGATTCCGTGTAGAAGGGCAGAATGACAAAACCATTTTTCTCAAACTCGGCTTGAGTTTTTTCATCTCTGAAGACGCGCAGCATGTGGTCGGGAAATTGAAACATAGCTTTCTTTTGACGGTTGATTTATGCTCCGACGAGTCTGTTTTTTATTTCTTTCGCGATATTCTTCAGGGTATATTTTTCGGAGAAGCTTCTGTTGTCCACCCATTTGTATTCCGTCTTTTGTTCTACAGGTGGCTGCTCTATTGATTCTGCTGGCTTCTCGACAGGCTCTTCCTGTTTAGGAGGACCAGTGAGATTGCCAAATAGCTTTGCCAGCCTTTCGGTCATCGGTATGTTGAATGTATTGCCTGCAGCCTTGATGATATCTACCAGCTCATCGGTAGAGTATTTGGTGAATTCATAAGGCACTTCTGTCGGTGCACCATAGCCCTCGATCACCTGCCTGGCATCATACATGCGTGACAGAGAGGCATTGTCATATTTCAGATAGAAATCTTCGTCCACATTATACCGTAGCATGGTCTTGAAGCTGCCATCAGGTTTCATATAATAGTGTACTAGCTGCGCATCCTTTTGAGTCACACCGACTCCTACCGCTATGCGCGCCTGTGAGGATACATTGGGTGGGGATGCGTGGAATGTACGATTGTCAAACATCAGTACCTCGCCTGCTTTCATATCGATAGTGTGCAGGTAGGGAAATATACTGAACATATGGTCACTCAGAGGCACAGGACTCTGCGGGGACGGAGATGGACGATGATTCTGCATGAATTTGTGACTACCCCTGATTACACCCATCTCACCATTGTCAAGGGTCGTGTCTACCAGTGTGATCCAGCAGGTGATCGAGCAGTATCCCTCCTCCTCTCGGTCAGCAAAGCTCCAGTCCTGATGCGCCGGTACCACTCCTTTGGGGTTTACTTCCTTGACCACATAGCTTGCCACAAAGGGTTTGAAGTTTTCCAGGTGCTCACTCAGCCTTGGCAAAGCCACCCCCCATACCTTATCTCGGATCTCACGGCACATGTCTTTGTCAGTATTGTCCATACTGATGTGAAAGCCAAACCCATTTTCATCGATGAGGTGCTTCGATTCATAGTATTCCTTCAGCTCTCTGATCTCGTCCTGAGCGAGCAAAGGGAATACCGTATATCCTTCTTTTTCAAAAAATTCCTGTTTGGATTTGTCTTTAAAAATCGGTATCATTTTATACATGGCTTCAGATTTTTTGTGAAGGAAATTTTGTTTCATCAGCCGGTATTCAGCTGCAGAGACGAAGTGCTGATCATAGTCGAATGTACGCTCTAGCGAGCCGAATGAAGGCCGCTGTCCTATCTGCGTATTATATTGCTGAAAGAAATTTTCATCTACATAGTACTGCTCTGTTTTGCCTGACTCGTTGTGATAGAACATCAGTTGAGCCGGGGAGTCGATCAGTCCATAGGTTACAGCGATTCGCGGCTCATTTCCCATATTGGGCGGTGAGGCATGCAGTAGGGCCTGAGAAAAAATAAAGGCCTCACCTGCTTTCATTGGCAGCAGCTTCAGGTCATTTCGCAGGAGGTCCTGCACATCTCTGAATGGATCAGGCAGTGACGGAGACCGCAGCGCATCACTAAAGCGGTGACTGCCGTCTATGACCTGTATGGCGCCGTTTCGCTCGTTCACGTCCTGCAGCGGTATCCATATGGTGACACTGTCAAATTCAGGTTCGTCTACTACAGTCCAGTCCTGATGGATGGGCATTTCACTTTTCGCTCCCGGCTGTTTATTCAGGAAGCAGCTGCCTAGTTTCTTTATCTCGCGAAAGTGCCCTGCCACCACAGAGCCCAGCACTGATTCTATTTTCTCATTGGTGCTTTTCTTATGTGCTTCATCTGTATTGAAACTACTCGAGTAGAAACCATCCGGTATTTCGGAATGCGTACTGATAAAGAAAGCGCGCAGTTCTGCGACCTGCTCTTCATTCAAAAAGGGGACGACAACATAACCTTGGAGGTCAAATTGCTTTTGTAATTTTTCATCTCTGAAGAGCATAGATCTGTTTGACCGGTATCAAATCTGACAAAGGCTCAGGCAAAAACCTCCCTGAGTCGCGATATAAAATTTTTCTTTTGAGGCTCATCATAGCCCGGCGCTCGCAGACGATCCGCAAACTCCTGTTCATCGATGGTTCGGTGTTTGAATGGGATCTTTTTGACGCGCTTTACATTGCCCGGATCTTTCCACGGATTAAACTGCATATAGAAGTCCCTATCTACCTCTAGCACTTCCACCTCTTCCTGACTCACGGATGGATTCATGTGATAGTGTATAGATGGCAGCTCAGAGGGGATACAGATCAGCTGTATGGCCAGACGGAGCTCGCTGGTTTTATTGAGTGCTGAGTAGTGCACGATACTGTCATCCAGTATCACACAGTCACCAGCTTTCGTCTCCAGTGGTACCAGGTATTTACTGATGATCTCCTGCTTGATATTGTCGAGTTCCCACGGCACCATGGGTCCCCTGATTTCGCCAAAGCGCTTGTGGCTGCCCGGCACGACCTGTAGCGTGCCATTATCTGTGGTAGAGTCCACCAGTGGACACCAGATCGACACCGTATAGCATTTGCGCTCATCACCAAAGGCCCAGTTTTGATGCAGCGGCACTTCACCGTTATCTGTTTTCTTTCTGATATAGTTTGCTATGATCGGTTTATAGTCAGCCAGTAGTTCATCCATACGTTTTTTGAAACGCGCTGTGATGACATCAAAGACCTGCTTCTTGTAGGCTATATTTTTGTCGATGAAAGTGAAGTCATATGTGATCAGCGGTGTGCCATCCACACCTGTCTCGTCGGCCATGATCTGACCTCCGCTTTGAGGCAGCGTATCAAAGAAGTTTTGCTTTAGCAGCGCCACCTCCTCTGCGGAGAGGAAGGGAACCCGCACATATCCGTTTTTCACAAACTCAGCATTCAGCGCATCATCATTTAGTACTTTCCTCATAATCAGAAAAAATTGGATATGCTAAGATAATAAATAATATAGCGCAGAGCGATGACAATAGTCATTGACCTCAGGCACAATCTACTATATCATCTTCCGCATGTATCAGGCTCAGTATGGCCCACAGGGTGAGCACTATCACCACCACAAAGGAAGACCAGTAGTAAAGGTCAGGAAATGCCTCTCCCAGTATGGCATATCTGAAGCCTGCTATGATCCCCGCCATAGGATTGAAGTACAGGAGGAAGTGATACTGCTCAGGTATTATGGTCGTGGGAAAGAACACCGGCGTGAACCATATCCCGATACTGATGATAGGCATCACTATCTGCTGCAGATCGCGATAGCGTATGGTGAGCACAGACATCCACAGCGCGATAGCAAGGCCCAGGCATATACTCAGCAGCAGAAAAAAAGGCAACAACAGGATGTGCCAGGTGAGTGGAAATCGCAGGAAAGCAGCGATCAGAAAAAGCATCGCAAACGAAACCATCGTGTCTACACTGGCGACCAGCGTCTTAGAGAGCGGCAGTATGATTTTTGGGAAATACATTTTGCGGATCAGGTCTTGCCTCAGGCTGATGGCAGAGGATGCATTGGCAGCTATCTGTGAAAAGAGGTTCCACGCGATCATGCCCGTGAAGGCAAAAAGGATATAAGGCGAAGTCGTATGTATTTTCAATAAAAAGCTAAAGAGTACCGTGAAGATAGACAGGATGATCAGTGGCCGCAGCACCGCCCAGAAGATACCAAAATAGGTCTGGGCATATTGTGTTTTGATCTCCTGCCAGGCGAATATCCAGATCAGGCTCTTATACATCACGAGCCTCCTCCAGTACTCCCTGATAGTGATCGGATCCGAATTGATAGTCGTTATTGCCATGATATATGCCGGAGATACCCTCGATGGGTGCCCTCCCTGCGTAGTGCAATTTTAGCACTTAATCATTGAAAAACGACGAAGAAATACAAGGGGCATCTACCAATCCATTTTTACATCCTTAGGGAAAAAATAAATAACTGATATATAATTAAATACAAAGATTATTATTTATAAAATTATAATTATTTTATAATTGTAACGCATTGAAAATAGAAATCCGACCCAGACCCTTTTTATTATCAGAGGCACTCCTTTTGCACCGGTTTGCCCCCTCTCTGAAAGAGGGGTATACAAAGTGAGTAACATAAAGCCTCCCATTTAACAACTGATATAATTATTTTATAAGTAGATCTGGCTCTTCCGCATCCTTGCCATACTCTCCACGTCGTCGAGGGTAAGGCGAGGAGGCTGTTCTGCTTTTACATTGCCCTCTCCTTCGCTCAAGCCTCACAGAGGCAGCCATTTCTACAAACTACAGTCTGTATCTCACAAACGCCCTCATGTAAACAATTAACACATGAAACTTACCTCTTTTTATCCCGTACTCCCTCTTTACTAGTTAGTTAGGAGGACACCGGAGCTTATTGAGAACAAAAATTTAATACAGGAATATGCCTGTCACCCCTTGCGCAAAAAGGATTTGACCTTATATTATATAGATGGTAAACACATTATCCCTGGCCTGGGTGAAAAAGCGAAAAGTATGACAGAGATATTTTAAATTGAGTATCGTGAAATCGCAAGGACCTTCTTTAAACTTCCGATTTACGTTTAAGCCTCGGAAATTTATCCCGACTCCTGTCGGTAGGAGGTTTCGGGGCCTGAGCAGGAAGATGGGAAACTTAAATTTTTATTAGACAGCACCGGATTACATATGATGAAAAAGTTTTTTTTGGACGCACCTGTATTTTTTTCTCTACGCAAACCAAAAAATGGTGGAACATGGCTTATTTTATATGCTGATTATCAATTCATTAATAAGCACCTGACACATTGGCTTAATTTTTGTTAATTCCTTAATCTACTGGATACGTACAAATTAAAAGTTAGTTTCATTTTTATTGCTGATATTTTTTTTGTAATTATGAACACACGCCAAACTCAATTGTTAATTTCTTTAGTTTTAAAATGTCCTGTATATGAATAAAAATTATACGAACACCTTCCATTCTGCCGCGAAATGGATGCGCTCAAGCCTCTCAGCCTGTTGTCTGATCTTGCTGCTTATGGCTGTTGGTATTAGTCATTCTTATTCCCAGTGTAATGTGGCAGGAGGTACCGCAGCGACCAATCCGACGTGCACCACACAGACACTCAATCTCGGTGCGGGTGAGTACAGGACTATCTCCTGTACCAATGGCGTTTATTATACTTTCTCCTTTACTAACAATACCCAGTCAAATGGTATGTGTATAGGCGGTGCTCAGGTGACTACCACTCCCTACACGACCAATACGCTATCTGGTACTGTCAATATCGGGATATACAGAAATTCAACAACTTGGACTAGCACATCGGCGGTTTTAAATTATGTGACTGCTACCCCTACGCTGGGTGCATACAGCGGGGCTGGCGCAGCCTGTACTTCGAAATCCGTTAGCGTAGGTGCCGGAACCAATGTAGGAACAGGTACATACTGGCAGAATACGACATCAGGCGGCACGTCTACATCAGGTGGCACCACTCCTCAGACGGTCACAGCCTCTGGTACATACTACTACAATGCTGACAATGGAGGATGCTGGTCGGGTACAGGTACGGGAGCTGCAGTCACGATCAATACTGTCCCTTCATTATCCAGCCAGTCCGCATCTCCTATATGTACAGGCGGTACATTTAGCCTCACACCATCTGGCGGTACGAT
>Ga0214192_1000358_pt1 | contig 28852 bp, 32 predicted proteins | sample TroBogEpilimnion_44_FD_153030 | JGI IMG/M metagenome (GOLD analysis project Ga0214192, IMG submission 153030) | Freshwater microbial communities from Trout Bog Lake, WI - 29JUL2008 epilimnion | ecosystem: Environmental > Aquatic > Freshwater > Lake > Epilimnion/Euphotic zone | place: Trout Bog... | reverse complement strand
TATTTGTGTTGATGAAATTGATCCAGAAAATATTTGTGTTGATGAAATTGATCCAGAAAATATTTGTGTTGATGAAATTGATCCAGAAAATATTTGTGTTGATGAAATTGATCCAGAAAATATTTGTGTTGATGAAATTGATCCAGAAAATATTTGTATTGATGAAATTGATCCAGAAAATATTTGTGTTGATGAAATTGATCCAGAAAATATTTGTATTGATGAAATTGATCCAGAAAATATTTGTGTTGATGAAATTGACTCAAAAAATATTTGTGTTGATGAAATTGACTCAAAAAATATTTGTGTTGATGAAATTGACTCAAAAAATATTTGTGTTGATGAAATTGATCCAAAATGGTATTTTTTATCGGAATTTAATAAAGATATTCATTTATATCCATTTGATAAATTTTATTTTTTATTGTTTAATGGAATAGTATTAGATAATAAAACCTTTATTAAATTATTTAAAGAAATAAAATCTTTAATAAAAAATACAAAATGCAATTATCCTGTTTTAGAAGTTTTAATACCAACCTTATCAGTTAATAACAATTATAAAATAAATATGGTTTTTATACACAAATAATTAGATATTTTAATATTTCAAATGCCAATTTTCACGATATAAAAAATAATTAAAAAACATAAAATCAATAAGCATGTTTAGTTTGTTGTTTTTTAAAGTCTATTTTTTTACTTTATTATTGATTTGTTGTAAATAATTATATTATAATATTTAATTCAATTTATAAATAAATAGTAGGCGAATTTATTTCATAACTTGTAAAAACGTGCGTTTTAAATGAGAAAAAGTGTAAAAACAAAACAAATTGAATATTTAATTGAAAATGATAAACCATTATTAGAAAAACAAAATAATCAATCATTAAATACAATAAAATTTATATAATTATATATTTAAATTACAATTATATTTTTCTATTATCTCTAATGTACTAAATATATTATATGGTAATGTAAATTTTGATTTATTTAAATTTTTTAAATAATTATAGGCCTCTTCTATTTTATAAATATTGTTAAATATATTATTAATATCTTCTTCATTATCATAATATAATGGATAGTTTGAACCTAGATAAAATCTAGTAGCCTCTAAATTTCTAACAATAATTGGTATATTATATTTAATACATTCTAAAATAGTATTGTTTGCGGAAATTCCATCAAAATCTATAAACATTATGCTATTTTTTATAATATATAAAAAATTATCATATGAAGAAAATTTTTGAATAGTAATATCATTAATATTTTTATTATTACTATGAATATTTAAAACATTTAAAAATCTCTCATACTGTCCATCTTTTGCTCCAGGAAGAATTATTTTTTGTAATGAATTAGTATTTATTTTTACAAATAAACTATAATTTCTAAAAGACCAACCGCTAAATGTTAAATATTTTATACTTGTTAAATCAAATACTTCTGTTTTAATTTCTGGAATTGGCATTATATGATAAATTACATAAATTTGAATATCATAATCTTTTAATAATTGTGAATTATTAATTTCATTCTTTAATTGGTCTGATAATACAATTAAAAACTTACACGTTTTTAAACATTCTTTTACATATGGAAAATTTAAATAATTGCTTACAGAAAAAGTTTTATGATAATATGGCTGCAACAATTTAAAAGGATGATGTATTATTCCCCCCCAATTAAATGGCAATCCATTTGGATATTTTTTTTTCGTTTTCCAATAATCCCACCCAAATTCTCTATCTATAAAATCAAAAAAAACTATTGTATTTTTATTTATATTATTAAATTCATAATTAATTGTTAGATTATTATCCATATGATTGCTTAAAGCATTAACAAATATATCCCATGTACTATTACTATCTTTATACAAATTGTTAAATATTACAAAATTTAATTCTTTAAATTTATAATCTGTTAAAATATTATTCCAAACTGTATCAAAATTAATCTTTAATAAATTATTTGTAATTTTGTTTTGTTTTTTAATAAATATATTATAATTTTCATAATAATAATCATATATTAAATATTTTATTTCTGTAAAATAAAAAATATTCAATATATTATTAATATAATCAATATTAAATTTATGGTCATTTAATTTTAAAAAATTATAATTTAAATATTTTATATTTTTAAAATTTAACAAATAATCCATAAAATAATTTTTATTTTTTAAAAAATTATAAAATTGACTAATTATAATATCAGAACTATTTATATATTGTTCATAAATTTCATAATCATTTCTATCAAGATATATCAAATTATATAATTTAATTTGTTGAATTATTGTATTTATTTTATTAAAATTATTTATAAAATCTTTATATGTAAAATCTACCGCAAATTTAAAAATTAAACATTCATAATTATTTTTATCAGCTATGTCTATAAATTGTTGAATATATTCATCTATATTTGATAATGTTTTATCTAATATTTTTATAGGATGACCGTATAATATACCATTTTTATTTATAATGTCATAAGAGTTATTGTAATCATTAAAAATATCACATATTGATAATACTTTATTGCTTGTTTTTTGTATATAATCTATAATTGTTGTGCTTCCTGCTTTTTGTGACGAGATTAAACAAAAAATTTTTAAAGGATTTTTTATTTTATATAATTTATTATTTTTAACACAATAATTTATAATTTCATGTTTAGAATTATAATTATTATCTATTATAATATCATAATCAAGATAATTAATAATTTTATTTAATAAATAATGATTATATTTATTATCTTTAATTATATAATTATTTTTTCTATAATTTATAATTTCTAAACTATTTATCTCATCTATAATAACATAATCATTATATAATTTTGTATTTGAAAATAATAAACTATATGTTTTATAAGTATAATTTGGATTTAAAGAAAAAAAATTATTATTTCTTAAAAATATAATTTGTAAAAAATTAATAATTTCTTCTATTACAACGTAATATTGTACTTCATCTAATATTGGCAAACATACTATATTTAAATTATAATTATATTCAAAATAATTTAAATCCATTATTTTTTCTTTTGTTAATAAAATTATGCCTCTATTAGAATTTATAATATTATTATAAAATGGTATTTTAAAAAATTCTTCTATATTTATTTTTATAATATTATTTAAATTCGTATTATTATTTAAATTAATATTTTTATAATTATCTAAATAAAAAATATATAAGGAACTATTGTTTATAGGTAAATAAATTAAATCATAATTGGAGGGAATACAAAAAAATAATGTATTTTCATAATTAATATAATTTATTTGTTTTAATTCTGTAATACATAACACTTCTATATTTGTAAAATATTTTTTAAAAAAATTAAAATAATTATTTATTATTAAAATATTTATATTTTTTAAATTCCATATTACTATTTTATTTATTTTTAAATTATTAAAGTTAAAATATTCTTCTTTGTTCCAATTCCACAATTTTAATTCATTTTCTTCATCACATGTTCTAATATCTGAATCAAAAGAAGTAATGAATAAATCATTATATAAAACGTAAAAATTAAATTTATGATATATATTCATTATTATTAAATCTACAGGACTTTTTAAAATATTATATTCATTAATTAAATCATCAAATATTGTATTTTTAATACATATCGCATGCGTTGCCCACGTAATATAATTAGGAGTATATACTTCATCATTAATGTGTTTAGTATTATAGCATTTTGAGTCATATTTATCTTTAAAAATTTCATTTACTTCACAATTATATCCTTGTTTTTTTCCAAAATATATAAAATCCCAATTTTCTGGTATGTAAGGAACAATTCTTAGATATTCTTGTTCAAAATTATTTTTTAATACAAAATCATCTTCTAATATTAATATTGAATTGTATTTTTTTTCTTTAGCATCTAATAATATTTTTAAATGAGATAATAAACATCCTAATGCCCCTCTAGGAAAGTTATATGTTATAAAATTAACATCAAAATGTTTAATTACTTCATCATATAAAATATTATATTTATTTGAAGTAACTGTATTTATTGCGTCAAAAAATTCATAATTATTAATATTATATTTTAATAATTGTTTCATACATCTATCTCTCTTTTCATTATTTTTTTTTAGTGAAATTATATAAATATAATCAAAAATATAATTTATTTTATAATTTTCAGTTGCTTCATCAATATTATAATTTTCAGTTTCTTCATCAATATTATAATTTTCAGTTGCTTCATCAATATTATAATTTTCAGTTTCTTCATCAATATTATAATTTTCAGTTGCTTCATCAATATTATAATTTTCAGTTGCTTCATCAATATTATAATTATTTATATATTTTTGGTATTTTATTCTATTATTTATTTTTATTAAATCTATATCTATATAATTTATATTAAAAATATTATTATTTAAAATATTGAATTGTTCATTAGTTAATGTTTTTTTATAAATAGATATTTTTTTTTCATTATCATTAATCATATCAAAGTTTTTATAAATTTTTATTTTATATTTTACATAATTGTTATAATTCATTATTATATAATTTATATATTTAAAAATTTATTTTTTAACTATTACAAATATATATTTGCGAAATATGTGTATTAAATTTTTATATAAAAGAAAAAAACGATGTATTATAAAAGAATTAAATAATTCATTATTAGATTATTGTGCATTATGCAAATCAAAAAATAATATATTATTAATAATAGGCGAAAATTTACTATGTAATGATTGTGAAAAAAAATATTATCATTTGGATAATAAAAAATATGCTAAATTATAAAATTATTATAAAATTATTATAAAATTATTATAAAAAATAAAATTGATTTATTGATATTTAAAAGTATCTTTAGTAATATTAATAAGATGAGTGACTATAGCGATAACGATAGTGATATTGATAGTGATACTTCAAGCGTTGAGGAAGAAGAAGACCAAGAAATAGAAGAACCAGAAGAACAAATAACTGTGGAACCGGATAATGATGAAGAAGACAATATTGAAATTGATGGTGGAGCAGGAAGCGATGAAGACAATAATAATAGTGATAACGATGATGATGGACCTTCTGCTATAAATCCTTTAGCTCCAACATTTGACTCGGATGATGAAGATGAAGACGTAACGGAAGAAGGTTATTTACAAAAATTTAATACATCTATAAATAAAAATTATATTTCTGATTATCATCCAGAATGTTCAATTAATAATTATGAAGAAATCGCTGCGTTAACGGTCATTATAAGAGATACCGCAAATAATATAATAGATGATTTACATAGAACATTGCCTTATTTAACAAAATATGAAAGGGCGCGTGTATTAGGACAAAGAGCAAAACAAATAAATTCAGGCGCAAAAGTATTTGTAAAGGTTCCAGAAAATGTAATAGATGGATATTTAATTGCCGAATTAGAATTATCACAAAAAAGAATACCATTTATTATACGACGACCTGTTCCAGGAGGTGGATGCGAATATTGGAATTTAAAAGATTTAGAATTGATCCAATTTTAAATATAATTATATAATTTTAATATATAATTTTATATATGAATACAATATTAACTTTGATCATTTTAACAATTGTATTAATTGGTTTAGATTACACATATATGACAATAAACAAATCAATGTTTGTAGATCAAATTATTAAAATTCAAAACACAACTATTATTGGAAAACCGATAGGATTTATTTTGTGTTATTTATTTATTATTTTAGGATTATATTATTTTATTATCAAAAATCATAAAACTCCATTAGATGCTTTCTTATTAGGTTTATTTGTATATGGCGTATTTGAATTAACGAATTATTCTTTATTAAAAAATTGGTCATTAAAAGTAGTAGTTATTGATACTTTATGGGGAGGCATTCTATTTTTTATTACTACATTTTTATTTTATAAAATAGAAAAATGGATAAGATAATCGTTATTATATTTATAATTTTTACATATTATAGATATAATAAATAATAAACTATGAAAATAGCCTTGTGTTTTTTGATTAGTTATGAACATAAATTAAATAAAGAACAAATTTGGAGAGATTGGATTGAACCAAACAAATATATTATTAATGTATATTTTCATTACAAAGATTATAATTTAATTACTTCTGAATGGATTAAAAAACATACCTTACCTAAAAATTATTTAGCAAATACAAATTATTTACACGTAGTTCCTGCTTATTTATCACTCATTCAATATGCTATAACGAATGATTATAACAATCAATGGTTTTGTTTTTTAACTGAATCATGCGTTCCAATTATCTCTCCTTTAAGGTTCCAAGAATTATTTATGGAAAATTATTCTTTATCTTTTATGAGTTGGAGAGAAGCATGGTGGAATATTAATTTTGTTAGAAGAGCAAATTTACATCATTTACAACCGCAATATCGTTTAGCTAATTGTCCTTGGTTTATTTTAAATCGTCAAGATGTGTGTCGTTGTATACATTTTTCTAAAAAATATTCTATAATGTATGAACTAATATGTAAAGGAAATGTGGCAAACGAAAGTATATTTGCTATTATGTTACATAATCAAAATAGTTTAAAAAATGTAATAAATGATGATACGACAGCAACAGATTGGTCTCGCATGATGAGTTCTACTAGCCCATATCTTTTTAAAGATGGTAGCAAACAAGATATTCAGTTTATTGATGATTGTTTAAAAAATAAAAAATATACTATTTTTCTTAGAAAAGTTGACAGCGAATTTCCTGAAAATATATTAATAAATTACATCAAAAAAGAAGATAATAATTTATCTATTATACAAAAAAGACGACGACGAATATTTTGGTTACATAAAAAAATGATTTTAAATAAATATAGCTATTTGCCAACATATTTATACAAGTATTCAGTAAATTATATTTCAATAAAGTTTTTCTACTTTATAAAGAATTATTATTTTTTTCTTTTCTTTTTTCTTTTTCTTTTTTATTTTTTTATTTTTCTTCTCTATCATTATATTTCTAATATTTCTAACATTTCCACCTATTACCACACTCAATACAAGTAACAAAAGTTGTCATAGGTTCATCCGCCGATCTTGTCTGCATCTGATAATAAGTACATTTATTAGAATGACATTTACGACATTTAAACGTATCAGTAGCAGCTTCAATATTTGTCTCAAATTTATTCTTATCTCTTTTTACTTTTTCTTGTATCATTATTTCCCATTTTTCTGGTTTCATTTCTTGATGTGTCATAAAAGCAATACTATGGGATTTCAATGTTCCATTTTTAACTAGATCCAACAAAGATGGATTATTTAAATTAATATAAATACTTCTCATGCGATCAATATAAATTTGAGTAAAATATTGATTATCCCATTTTTTTACGACTTTTCTATTATCTGCTTCTTTCAAAGTATAATTGTATACACCTCTTTCCATATTTCTACTTTTCTTTTCATCTTGTAAAATTTCATCTAATTTTTTACAAATATTTTTTCTGAAAACATCTGGATTTTCTACTTTACGCATTGCCATTATTAAATTTAAATACAATAATTATGTTTAAATCTAATTCAATTTTATTTATTATTTTATATTTTATATTATATGATAAACATTTTAGTTTTAGGAGATAGTCATAGCGAAGTTTTTAATTTTTGTAATAAAAAACAAAAAAAAATAAATTTTGAAGTTGTTAATGTTGGAGGTGCTACAGCACAAGGTGCTGTAAATCCAAATAGTAATACAAATGCCTTAAATATATTTAAAGAAAAATTAAATACTATTAAAAATAAAAATAAAAATTATGATTATATAATTATAAATCTAGGTGAGGTTGATTGTGGTTTTGTTATATGGTATCGTAAAAATAAATATAATATTAGTATTGAAGACCAATTAAAAATTACAACTGATAATTTATTCAATTTTATAAATTTAGAAATACTATCGTATTTTGAATCCTCAAAAATTATAATAAATGGAAGCGTATTACCTACAATTAAAGATAATACAGATAAAAAATATTTATTTGGAGCTAGAAGTGAAATTAACTCATCACAAATAGATAGGACTATATTGACAATAAAATATAATAATATATTAAAAAATTATTCTTCTATAAATGGATATAAATATATGGATATAACTAATCATATTTTAGATAATAAAACTAAAGTTATTAATACAATATTTTTAAATAAAAATATATTTGACCATCATCTTAATAATGAGAATACATATAAATTATGGCTATATGAATTATCTAAAATAATCAGAGTTTAAAATATTAAAAAATGTAAATATCTATAAATAATTACTTATGAAAAGGACTATAATCATTTTTATCGCAATAAGAAATAGCACCGTTTAATTTTAATTTTTCTATTATTTTAGGTTTTGTTTTTTTTAAAAAATTGCCACTTATATTTTTTTTAAAATTGTGTTCTTCTTCTTTACTAAAGAACTTATAACCTTTACATCCTTCATTACAATAATTTTGTTTACAAGCAGCAATTCTAAACGCTCTATCATCTTTTGTTGGGTTATAAGGAAGTTTATTGTCTTTTGCTATTTTTTTAAATTGTTTTTCAATTTCAGGACTATAATCATTTTTACAAAAATTATCACAAGAATTTCCTCCCTTTTTCAATGTTTTATTTTTTCTACTTATTTTACTTTTTCTACTTATTTTACTTCTTTTATTCATATATAATATAAAAATATTATATTTATTCTTCATCACTATACTCTTCTTCACTTAATTCTGACCCTAAATCTTCCAATACTAATTCTTCAATTACTCCTGTATCATCCACATCGTCACTATCATCCATTGATTCATCTTCAGAGCAATAATCTTTATCATCACTATCGCTGTCTACGACAAAACCGTCTTTTAAATAACCCTGCTTTGTTTTTTTACTTGCTGGAATAGCATCTAATTCATCTTCTTCTAATTCATCTTCAACAGCAGTGCTAGCAAGATCTTCAAATCCACCAAATAATTTCTCATACATTTTCTCCCAAATTTCCAAAGTAAGTGAACATAATTCTTTGCTTGTTTCTTTTACTAAAACACAAACCAATACACAACTTCCAAAAAATAAAGTAGTATCAATTGGAGGCGGAAAATCATATTTATTTTCCATATTTGCTTTTCCATCTGTTTTACCAAATGCGGAAACAAGATATTTTTTTCCTTCCAATTTAATTTTCCATTCCGTCTGTTTTTCAAATCCATCTGGTTTTTTAAATCCACATTTTTTATATAGTTCTTCTTCTTTATAATCTTTTATCATAAGCGTTTTTAATGTTCCAGTTTTTTCAACAATTACTACTCCTAGATTATTTGCCATTACTATAATTATTTACTTTAATATACTATTTAAATAGTTTCTGTTAATATTTAAATTAATTATATAAAATATTTATTAAAATAATATATAAATATAAATATGAATATAAATATACGTGTTGTTGGACCTATAAATACAGGAACAAATTTAATAAATCGTATATTAGAAAATAATAAATTTAATATTAATAATGTATATGTAGAAGATACTGATAAAAAATATTATTATAAACATACTATTTTATTTGATAATTTAGAATCATATTTAAAAGAAAATAATAATAATTATTTGGTAATAATGTATAAAAATTTATACAATTGGTTGTATAGTGTACAAAAATCAAGTTATGAATTAGAGTTTAAAAATTTAAAAGATCCTATTAAACAAGAAAATATTGAATATTCAAATATTATTCAATTATATAATAATTATTATAATATGTATTATCAATTATATAGCATTTTTAATGATAAAATTATTATAATAGATTATTATAAAATAATACAAAATAATTCATTTGATTATTTAAATACAAAATTAAGCAAATTTAATTTATCAATAAATTCGTCTCAAAAATATTACAATACTTTAAATAAACCATCAAAAACTCATGGAAATCCTGTTAAAAATAGTAAAGAAGCATTAAAAAAATATTTAGAAAATCAAACAAGAGTTAAATATCATATATACAATTATACTAATATTCATACTAGTATTAATAATTCTTTAATAAAATTATATGAAAATACTTTTTAAATAATATTTGTAATGTGTTCTATCAATGTTAAACTAATATAATAATATTATATGCTATTTTGGACACTTCAAACAACGGTTATTTCTATCATTTTAATTTTTTTAGTTCATAATTTATTTAGTTTTTTTAAATCCACATTAACTGTTCCAAAAATAAAAGATTTAGTAAATTCTCCTGCTCAAAAATATGAAAATATGTTTAATGTATTATCAAATACTTCTGCTCATAATCAAGAAGACTATATTACAAAAAATGAATATGATGAATATGATAAAGATGAAAATAATGAACAAATTGCTTCATCTATCAATCTACAGAATTATAAACCAAATATTAATTCTATGAAGAATGAATTAAAAAGTTTTTTAAAAACAAAATTAAACAATAAAACAGAAGAAAGTATAGGCGTAACAGATATATCTTCTTTAGACACAAATTCTAATTCTTTAAACTATTCTGCCTTTTAGATATTTCAACTATATTATAAAACATATTATGAAATTAATAAATGAATATAAAGACAAAACGCAAATTTAATAAATAGAATAAAATGAATCAACCATTCACAGAGAATGATAAATTTGAATTATTAAGATCATTCCCTAATATTAAACTTTCTTATGATACTATTGTACATAACAAAGTTCCAAATACAGATTTATTTTTAATTATTCCAGAAGGGAAAAAACATTTTGTTTGGTTTACTCATTATAAAAAGAATAATATATGTGTATTAATGGAAATCACAAGTGATAAAAAAATAAATAATATTCATATAGCAGATAACAAATTTGATAGGAGTTTAACCTATCATTCTGGCACCATTTTATATGGTACATTATTCAATCATGATTCGTATTCATTTTTTTCAATAGAAGATATGCTTTATTATAAAGGCACTAACAATTCATTTATACCTTATTTCAATAAATTAAAGATTCTCTCAACTATGCTTTTGAGAGAAATAAATCAAGCACCAACTCAACAATATTTTAACTCAAACAATTCAATCTTCTTGGGTCTTCCAATCATGAATAATTCATTTCAAGAAATAATTAAAATATATAAAACAACCCCTTATAAAATAAAATATATACAATTTCGCGACCAAAAAAGACATTATTATAATGATAGTTTTAATATTGTATATGATAAGACAAATAAATACAGTCAAGAACAAAAATATCAACCAAATTCTAATTATAGAAATACAAACTTGAGAGAAAAAATAGTATTTCAAGTTAAGCCAGATATTCAAAATGATATTTATCATTTATACATATCACAAATAGTAAATGGACAAATAGAATATCATTATTATGATATAGCATATGTTCCAAATTATAATACAAGTGTTATGTTAAACACACTATTTAGAAATATTAAAGAAAACCGCAATTTAGATTTATTGGAAGAAAGCGATGATGAAGAAGAATTTGAAAATGATAAAGAAGATAAATTCGTTTATTTAGACCGTATTAATAATATGATTTGTGAATATAATTATAAATTTAAAAAATGGACGCCTATTAAATTAGCACAATCAAATGATAAAATTATTTCAAAAGATGAAATTGTTCGTTTAGAAAAAAATAACTACTAATATATATAATGTCTAGTTATTTATTTCAACCAAAATATCAAACTGTTCCATTAAGTAATATTAATGGAAATGTTGTTAATGTAGACAGTTCTAATTATCCAGGAGGTTTTGGTTCTATGGCAACAAATAGACAATTTGCGTTGCCAGATAATTATAGCAACAACGCAGATGCGGCGAATGCGTCAATAATGTCTCCGAAGTATTTTAAAGGTGGATCTAAAAAACATTCTCTTCGCAAAAAAATAAAAAATATCATTAATAGTTATAGAATGACTTCAAAGAAAATGAGAAATCATACTAAGCGAAGATTAATGTCTCTTTATCGCAGAAAAGGTAGTAAAAGGCATACAAGACGTCATCGCGGAGGAAATGCTGTTCTAAACGCACCTATTATTTCTTCTCAATATCAAACTTTAGAAGCAGGAACTAATGTTTATAATACTAATGTAAAACCAATAGATGCTGTAGTAAATCCTTATGGAGTTAATAATAAAGTAGGTGGTTATCGTTATAAAAAACATAGAAAACATTCAAATCGTAGTCGAATTCATAGTAATAGCAGTCGTAGCACTAGTCGTAGTAGCAATAGTCGTAGCAGCCGAAGTCATCGTGGGGGATGTGATAGTTGCACAAGAACGCCACAAGCAGGCGGTCAAAAAGGCGGCGTAGGATATCATCAATATCAAGGTAATATACCTGGCACTCCTACTTATTCTACTGGTGGCATTTTAAGCGCCAAAGATAGTGCTTTAGCAAATCCTGTTCCATATGCGAAAATGTCTAACTGTACAAATTGTGTTGATAATTATAATTATAACACTAACAAAGGTTACCAATTCTGGTAATTTAATTATTTTTTAATTATTTTTTATTTATCTTTTTTAGGAAGTTTAATTAAACATTTTCCACCAGTTTCTTTTATTATCATATTTGGTTCAAATACTATTCTCCATTTAGTAGTATCTGGATTATAATTTTCCATAGAGGTTTGAATAATTTTATAGTTTTGTTTCTTATAAAATTGTTTTCGTTTGTTCCATTGATTTTGAAATGGTCCATGACTATCTATAATATCAACTACTACAGGAGTTCCATGTTTCTCTCTTAGAATACGTCCAACTGCTTGTTCTATATCTGTTTTAGGCGTCACCATAATTAAAGTAGTTAATGTTTTTATATCCAACGCTTCTGCTGCCATTGAAAAGGTCGCTATCACAACACGTTTTCCTTCTGTTTCTTTAAGTGCTGCTTCTTTCATACCACCTACATAATATCCTACGCTTCCTTCTGCTATTCCACGCGATTGTATCGCATCATGTAAATATTTTAATACATTTCTATTATGTGCCAGAATCATAATTTGTTGTGATTCATTTTCTTGAAACATATCAATAATAATGCGTAAAATAAATTCGGTACGACGATTATAAGTACATAATTTTGAAATCATAGTACTATATTGTACGTTTCCACGAAAATCCAATTTTACTTCATTAAATTCTTCATCCTCTGTTTTATATTCAATAGCACGAACAATCACATTATGTTCTTCATCTCTTTTTCCTTTGAAAATAACATCACCTAAAAACATCTTGAATACTTTTGTTGTGCCATCTTTACGATTCATCGTGGCGGACAAACCCAATGTATATTTAGTAACAATTTTAAATAGCGCACATGAAAATACTTCACTAGATATATGATGAACTTCGTCTATAATCGTTAAACCAAAACTATTGAATGTATCTGGGTGATATTCTTTCATAGAAATAGATTGTAACATTCCAATTACAATATCTTTATTTTCTATATCAATAATTTGACCTTGTATTTTTCCAACACGAGCGCTTGGTATAAATTGTTCCATTCTCTCTATCCATTGATTCATTAAAAACTCTTTGTGTACAATAATTAATGTTTTCTTTTTTAATTGTGTGATAATATTCAATGATAAAATAGTATTATGTGTTACAGTAAAATCACCCAATACAAATCGCCTATTACCATCAATTTCAAATCCATAATAGTTGTCTACTTCTAATTTTTCTAATTTTATTCTATAATTTAATACATCTTTAATTTGTTTTCTAGGCAGAGATCTTTTTCTTGGAATTAATACAGGAATTTCTTTTATTCCTTTACCATTAATATTTATTATAAAACGTGTTCCATATTTTTTAATCCCTTTATAAGTCCAAGTTGTTTTTTTAGTTTTTTTATAACACGCAAATCCTAAACTTCTAGCTAAATAAATAATGTCATCAATCATTTTTTCTGATTTTTGAGAAAACTTATAGCCACCATTATGTATTAAATGTCCATTGCTGTCAATTAATCCTGCTAATAATTTCATTCTATTCTCTCTAGAATTACATTTATAAATTAAAGGAATATGCTTATTTTGTATTAAATTTAAATTACGCAACGCAATTGTAAAGGCATTATTATTTATTCTATTATCTCCACATATAGAATAGTTATAACGACTTTTATAGATTAATGATAATTTATATTCTTTTAATTTATGAGCAAAATAATGTAATATAGTTGAATCGTTACTTGATATTTGTGAACCACATGACCGCCCATCACCAAGCCAGTATCCTATTATATAAGGATCAACAGGTAGTAAACTTTCTTCAAAATTAACTGGCACTCTATATCCATATAATACTTCGTTTCTTCCATGAAAGCTTTTAGGCAAATTTAAATAATCTAAAACGGAAATATCTATTATGTCTCCTTTTTTCATATCTTTGCTATGATTTGTAGCACATTTTAGTGATAAGATATGACTTTCATTTACAATATATCCATCTCCTTTGGCCGATGTAACTTTATACATTGTTTCTATGCCACGAGCTAATGATAATACATTTCTAGGAGTTGAATCATCGCCCATTAATACGTCACCTTCTTTTATATCTTGAACTAATTTTATTGTTCCGTCATACATTAATATTTCTGTATCCTTGCCTAAACATTTTCCGTACGCGCATGGTAATTCCAATAATCCACCACCACCTTTAACCTCATTTTTAGTAACAAAATCTACATATGTTTTTACGACTGGTTTTTGATAATCGCGCAATTCTCCAACAAAAGCAACCGATACGTCTTCTCCTTGAGGTATACGAAAATCGTTAGATAATCCAAAATATTTTTCACCAAAATAACGAGGCATATACATTTTATTGCCGGATTCGCGGTAAATCGGAAAAGAAACTGCTTGATTATTTGCGCCCTTAGGCGCTCCTTGTACAAAAGGTTTAGCAGTTAATTCTTTCTTCAACATTTTTTGATGACTTTCATTTAGTTCTTTTTTTAAAATCGTATATCCTTTTTGACCAATGTAAGTGTTTAGCATTTTTGGAAAATTTAAATCGCCTACATTATTGTTGTCATCCCATGTATTATGAACATTCATTATGAATTATAATTGATTATATAAAATATATATAATTGTTTAACTTCTTTTATATATATTAAAAATCATTCAATTTTTAATGATTTAAGATAATAAAATCTATAAATATGTTATATGGATAGTTTTCAAAATTCATTTAAGAAGAAAAATATGGGTGAATTACTATTAGGTATACTTTTTATTATTTATTTAATAATGGGTTACAAAACGCCAACTTTTCTTGCAAATGTAGTAGATAATATTTATGGAAAAGTTGTTGTTATTCTTGCTGCTCTTCTTCTATTTGCCAATACTAATCCTATTTTAGGTGTTCTTGGATTTTTTGTAGCTTATATGTTAATTACAAACTCGGAAAAAGTAACAGGCACATTTGGTTTAAATAATTATTTACCTACAGAAAAAAAGAAATATACAGCTTTAACAAAATATAATCAATTTCCTTATACTTTAGAACAAGAAGTAGTCAAGAAAATGGCACCACTTAATAAAGCAGATACTTCTGGTTCAAATACTTATACATTTAATCCAGTATTAGATGACCTACACGATGCAGCACCTGTAAATTATACTGGTGTTGTCTAAATCAATCTATATAATATTTTTTATTACATTTCAATCAATATAATAGCAATAATAGCTAGCGCGATTCCTACATAATTAATTATTTTTAATTGCTCTTTATAATATATTATACTTATTAGTACTGGTATCATCATCTCAATTAATTTAATAATTGGATAAAAAACAGCAATTGATATTTTATTACTTAATAAATAATAAAATGTATAGTCCGCAGCAGAATGAAAAAATGCTAATGATGGTATTAATTCTTCAATATTAAATATAGGATTTGTTACAAATAGTTTAATTAAAAGAACCGGACAGGATGAAATACAACCTAATAAAATAAGAATAATATTTAATAATGTGGCGTTCATATAATATAAACGTGAGATAAATATTAAAAAACACTATGTCTTTTTAGTTCCCTTCATTAATTTTGAAACGCCTTCCCCTACTTTACCATCAGTAAGATAAGCCAAGAATTTATGTATCATCATAATTAAGAAGACAAATATAAAAGCGGCTATAATAAAAATTATAATTTGGATATTAAACATAGATCCAATATTATTTACTATTGGATTTTTATCAAATGTTACATCTGTGGTTTCTTCAGAATTTCCAGTAGGTTGACAATCTATATATATTTCATCACCTACATTTCTATTATTAGAAGGCCCAGTTTTATTCATATAAAAATAATCAACGCTTGGATAAATAACGTTTGATACAGGACTAATAATGGTTTGTAATCCAGTAATTACAGATTGATCTACGCTTATCCCAGTATTTAATCCATATACAATAATATTATAATCATTACTTCCAGTATAATAAAAAAACGGCGTAATAGGAACAATACTATTTAGAGTATAATCATTTAATTTAATGTTCATGGCTGGTTCACCTTGTTTAAGAGGTTGAGCCACCACATCATTAATAATATCACTAATTATTTGCGATCCAGAACTTAATTGTCTTCCACCAACAATAATAGGAATACAAACAACTAATGGCATACCAACACTTGTTGCTTTATGTGTAATAATAATCTCACCATCTACCGCTTTACCATTAAAATAATGTAAAGAAGGACTATATATTTCTATATTATCTACATTATAAGTATTTGAATTAAAAGTAACTGGAGCTACATTTCCTGAATCAATATAATTTAAATGTATATATGTTCCATAATTGGTTGCTGTACAAGTATTACTAATTTGATATTTAAAAGAGTATGCGCATTTTTCATCACAATAATTATCCATTCCGTTTATTGAAATATTCATAGGATTAGAACTTGTCATTACACTATCAATAGAAAATATATAAATAAAAATATTATTTTATTTATATAGATAATGAAATTAACTAAAGGTAAACTATCCAAAATATACAATAAAAAAAATCAATCCATGAAAAAATTTAAAAATAAGGGCAATAAAGGCAAAAAGGGTCGTAAAGGTAAAACATTTAGAAAAAAACGACATTTAGATTTAAATCGTAGAACGTTGAAAAATTACAGGAGACGTGGAGGAGCTGAATCTGAAGTAACTGGACAACAAGATGAACCATCTACAATAGAAGAACCTGCTGTTGAAAATATGCCTACTGTAGAAGAACCTGTATTAGAAAATCAAGATCAAGTACAAGACCAAGTACTAAATCAAGAACAAGTAGAACCTACAACGCCTATTCAAGAAGAAGTAGCACCGGAAGAAACTGTGCCATCTGAATTTGGAGCAGAAACAGGGTTGGATGAAATAGAAAATCAAAATGAATCTTTACTAAATGAAGAAGGCAAAGAAGAACTTGGAGAGAAAAATGGTGAATCTATCGTTTCACCTACAGATGAAAATTCATTAAATCCAGAAATAGAACAAGAAGTGCCTGTAGAAGAAGATGTTGACCAGGCAAATCAAGATATTGATGAAGGTATTAATCAATTAAATAATGTAGACGCTGCTGAAGATTCTATGCTTGAACTAACTCCAGATGAAAATGCTGACATTGTAGAAGCTAATAATGGTTTAGTAGAAGATAATAATGATTTAGCGGAAGTCAATAATGATTTAGCAGAAGAAAATGTTGCTGAAAATACTATGCCTGAAAAAATAACAAATGAAAATATTGATTTACAAGCAAATGATACAACAGAATTAGAAATGTCCTTTACTAAATTTGTAAATAATATAATTACAAAAAAGGTTAAAGAAGCAGTTGACGGTGCTTTAGCAAAATCTAATATTAACGCAAATATAAATACAAATTTAGGAGCACAAAATCCAGTAGAAGCAGTGTCCGGTGCTGTAAATACATTAAGCACTGCTTTAGAGCTTCCAAGTTCACAAGAAAATCCTGAATTAGTTACTAGAGAAAATAATGATAATCAAGCAATAGACCAAAATAACCAAGATACCCAAGATAATCAAAATATAAATACTGGCGAAGAAACTGAAATAAATGATAATACAACTCCTTCAATAGAGGAAAACAATAATGAAAACGCAATTCAAGAAGCTGAAAATAATAATATTCAAAATGTAAATGAAGAGCAAGAGGAAGCAACCGAAAATAATGATATTCAAAATGTAAATGAAGAAGAAGCACTAGATAATAAAAACGTCATTCAAGATGCTGATATAAACAATGAACAAATAGCACAAGATAATGAACAAATAGCACAAGACAATGAACAAATAACAGCAGATGAAGAAGCAGTAAATAATGATATTCAAAATGTAAATACTGGCGAAACAACTGAAAATGCTAATATAAATAACGAAGAAATAGCACAGAATAATGAACAAATAACAGCAGATGAAGAAGAAGAAAATAATAATATTCAAAATGTAAATGAGCCGGAAAATTTATAAAAAAGGCAAATATTTGATAGTATCATTTTCATATTCTGTTACTTTAAATGCCTGTTGATACCCTTCCACATATACTAAATCTCCGTTATAAATTTTATCAACTCCGTATTCATTTGACGCATTTCGCCCTTTATATCGTATAGGTAATTTTACACTATTATTTTGATCACTTAATGTATAATATTGCCATTTATTACGATTTGAAAATAATGGTCGTCCCATTAATGCTAATATTTTATTATCAGAACGTCCAATTACTGGCGTTAAAATACCAACTTGTCTATAAGATGTATCAACAGCACCTATATTGGTAGAAATATTAATAGGAACTCCACCAGGAGGTAACATAGCCATCTCAGGTATTAAATATCTCTCATCTCTTAAAGGAGGAACGTAAGGATTCATTAAAACATCGCCAGGAAGATTAGAATATGCATAATTAGGTCTGGCAAATAATCCGAATAGACCTCCTCCTCCCATTCCATATCCTCCATTTCTCTCCATTTGCTTTTCCTGAATAACAATTTTATGGTTATTATTTACATTTACTCCATTAGATTTCATAAAAAATATATATATCATATACAACACTATTATGAAAATGATTATCATTAAAAAGAGAGAAACGTTTTCAACGCAAATTACTCCAGGTGGGCATTTTTTTATTGACATATATACTTTATATATGTAAATAATATTATATATTTTCAAAACACGACCCATCTCCACCACGTTGAGTTTTCTCAATTATAAAATTTTTACATTTTAAAATATTGCCACATAAGGATGCTCTGTATTTCCAAACATCTTCTATATTTACATTATAATTATTATCAATAAAATTATTATTAACATTATAATTAAACATAAATTCAAAATTATTATAATTGCTTCCAACCATTTCACATCTATTTACATTAAATTGTGTTAAACAATCATATTCGTTTAAATTATAATTATTTAAATATTCTTCTAATTCTTCAATATAATATCGTGCTGTTATTTTAATTATAAAATTTGATAAATGTACTATTTTTGAATGTTCAAATGCGTAATTTATTGCGAAAATTTCACTTGCTCCTTTAGAACCATTATTGTATAAATATTTTCCATATTCTAAGTCATTTTCTATAAAAGTAATAACTTCAAATCTATTTTTATAATATTGTTTTTCATAATTTAATTCGTTATATTTATATCCAGTATTTTCAACTAAAATAATATTAAAAGTTGTATTATGTAAATATAGCAAAACAGCCTTAATATATAATTTTAACCTATCTTCAGGATTTGTTTGAAACAAATGAGATTTATTCAAATTTACATTTACAGTAGACGTTAAAATAACTGTTGCGCTCATTAAATAAACAATAATAAATTATTTATTGTTTATTACGAATATTTACTTGGAAGGCGCAAAACTTTTAGCCAAATCAGACAAACCATCTAAATTCTTCAAATCAAATCCTTGTAACATTGATTTCGCATTTTCCATTAGAGGAGTCATACTCTTCATAGCATCTGCTAACTGTAGTTGTTGTGACATTAATCGTTGCGTATCATCTGTTAATCTTTTAATACCATCACTTCCTAAAATTTTATTTAAATCACCATAGGCTTCTTCAATCGTAGAAGCATAATCAATTCTATTTCGTTTTTTATTATTCATTATATTCATACCTTCATCAACTTTTGGTTCTTCTTCTTCTTTAGTAGTTGATAATGATTTTGATGTTGTTGCTTCTGCTGCTGCTGTTCCACTATGTAATGCGGTGTCAGCAGTTGTACTAGCATGCTTTTCTTCATAGCTAGGTGTAACTATTTGTTGTTTCTTTTTATCTGTGCCGGTAGCACTATTTACAGCATTAGTAACAGCACTAGTTGCGGCATTTGTGGTACTTGTAACAGCATCTTTAACAGCAGTAGTAGGACTAATTCCATTTTCTAATCCTTCTTTTACGCTATTTCCAACCATTAAAATATTTGTTAAAAGAAGAGCACATCCTAAAATTATAATCATATTTTTACTAAAGTTTGAAATTAAATAAGCAACAATAATAAAAAATAGTGTAGCTGTTATCTGTCCCATTACAATATAACCAAGTACATTAGTTATTGCTAAAAATAGAACAAAATACAAAACATATTTATTAGTTAGTACTTTTGAAACTGAACTAGGCAACTTCATTTATATATATAAAGCTTTAAATAAAAAAATAAAATTGAAAAATAATAATATAAATATAAACACTATATTATTATATTTGGAGGAGACATGTCAATAAATTGTATAGAAAATTTTAATGAGGATAACCTAGATAATATTATAAATGACAATTTTTCTGATAATAATTCTTTAACAAATTTTTATAATCAAAATCAAAATCAAAATCAAAATCAAAATCAAAATCAAAATAGTAATAATAGATTCAAAATTTTATTATGTGAATTATTTAATCCTAATATTCATGGCATAGATGAAAATTCAGATCCAAATATTTCAGGTCATTATTTTGTATATAATACTTATAAATATTTTATGTCAGATGAACTTTGGACAATATATAATGAAAATAATGATACAGATAATGAATTTAGTGACAGTGATGCAAGTGATTATAGTGGCAATAGTGATGAAGATGAAGATTCATGGTATTATGAAAATTTGCTTATGAGTGAAGAACTTCCCAGTTTTAGAGATTATCTTTTAAATAACATTCTTCCTATTACTAATAGAACAGTTCACCCTTTTATTAGAAATTATAAAACAATTATATCTAATGAAAATTATATTAAACCAGAAATAGGAGAAGTAATTTATTTATCAGGTTATGAATGTGTAGCTATTTTAAAGACATTTTGGATAAGAATTATACAACGAACATGGAAACGGATTTATAAAGAAAGACAAGATATTATTTTAAAAAGAAGTCAAATTGAGGCTTTATATCATAAAGAATTATTTGGAAAATGGCCAAACAATTGCTCTAAATATCCTGGAATAAAAGGTATGTTAAATAAATAATGTAAATAATATAAATATTTTGTATTATATATTTAATAATGGACAAGTCATCAACAAATAAATATCCAACAAATAAATCAGATAATATAGAATTAAGACAAAAATATAATCCAATATTATCTAAACAAGTATTACAAGATGAAAAAGAAAAAGGAGAAAAAAAAAGAGAAGAAAAAGAAGAAAAAAAAGATGAGAGAGATGAAATTGAAATATTTCGTTTAAAGCCAGAAGAAGGAAAATATTATGAAACCGCTGAATATACAAGATGTGTTGGTCGTTGGCCAAATGAAAAATATTACACAAGTAATAATTTACGATATGTTGGTAAATTTATAAAACACGAATCGTCTGGATATGGAGATGCTGCTTCTCATAGAGGTGTTTTTTTAATAAATGGTAATAAAGAAATTGTCAATTATACTTATGAAGGAACTACTAGTTTTCGCGAAGTAATAAAATCAAATCAATGCTAAACAAACTTAAACAAACTTAAAATAAATTATATAGTATCGGTATTATAACCACTACTATTACTTGTGCTCGTATTTGTATTTATTCGGCTACTTCTTTTATTTTTTTTATTCTTTTTATATTCTTTATAATGATTATACATATATCCACCTTTCATACTTCTTCTTTTATTATTATTTCCTTTTCTTGTTCTACTTTTTCTACCTATTCTTCCTTTTCTACTTTTTCTACTTTTTCTACTTCTTTTTAAAATTCTGTTTCTTCCACCTCTTCTATATTCTGGATGTTGTTCATAAAAAGTACGTATATTTTGATCTGTTCCCAATTTTTCTTGTTGTAATCTTTGTAATATATCTTGTAATTGCGCATTTAATTGTCTTGGGTCTAAATCTCCATCTGGATTTGATAATGCTCCACCAGGAGCTAATGTTTGTCGTAAATAATCACTAGTTCCATTAATTACGCCAAGCAATTGGTCTTTTTGAGCAATTAAATTTCTCAATTCTTCTTCATTATTCGGCGTAGTTTCAAGTTCTTGAATTTTAGCTAACAATAACATAATTATTTTTCGCAATTCTTCTATATTAATTCCAATTTCTCTAATTAGTACATTTATCTCACGAATAAAAGAATTTACTATATTTCTATATTGATTACTACTTGTTATTGAACCTTGAACTTGTGTGCCCAATCCATCAATTATATCCCAATAAGCATTTACGTCAGCTTGTTCATCTTGTTCTAAGGTATCAATATTTGTTCGATTAATATTAAAGGCAGGTCTAGAAGGTGGTTGTCTTGAACCTGGACGCATAGGTGGTGCTGAGCCTGATGGCGATGATGACATTAATTATATTATAGATAGATTATTATTTTATTTTAATAGACAACAGGAGTAATAATATCATCTAATTCTTTTTTAATCTTTGCGATTTCTCTCAAAATACTTTTTTGATCTCTCTTTGTTTCTTTAATGTTTACATTTGTCATATCTGTATTTACTGCCAAATCTTCTGTATATTTTTTCAATATATTCATAGCTCTTAATTGTTCTTCTTTTTCTTTTACTATATAATTTCTGTATTTATTATAATCGTTTTTAACTCCTTCTAAAAACGCATTTTCTTTTAGAGTTTTTTCTAAGTAACTTCTTTTATTAATTAATAATTGTTGTTTCGCAGCAATTTGTCGTTCAATTTGATTTAAATATTTATCGCGATCTGCTAAATTTATTTGTGGTTTTTGTATAATCGGTTTTAATTCACTTATTTGTTCTATTTGGATAATTGGTTTTTGACCAAAGTCATCTATTTGTTCAAGACCAAATTGTTGTAATTCTTGTATCATTATAGGACTAATCATTGTTATTCTATAATGATATTATTTAAAATTATTATTTTACTTATTTTACTTATATATTATTTTATTTAATTAAAATATAAAATCTTCAGTATATATTATTTAGGATGTCTAAGATTGTTCAAGAACCATTACTCACACCAGATGACAAACGCTTTGTTATGTTTCCAATTCAACACCAAGATATATGGGAAATGTATAAAAAGCAAGTAGATTGTTTTTGGAGAGCAGAAGAAATTGATTTATCAAGAGATGTAAACGATTGGTCAACTCTTTCACATGACGAAAAATTTTTTATATCTATGATTTTGGCGTTTTTTGCTGCGAGTGATGGAATTGTCTTAGAAAATTTAGGAATGCGATTTATGAATGAAGTTCAAGTTGCTGAAGCCAGAGCCTTTTATGGTTTCCAAATAGCTATGGAAAATATTCATTCACAAACATATAGTCTTCTTATTGATACTTATATCAAAAATACAGAAGAAAAAGACAAGTTATTTAATGGTATTGAATATTTTCCTTGTATTAAAAGAAAAGCTGAATGGGCACAAAAATGGATATCAGACAAACGTAGTAATTTTGCCTCTCGTCTAATTGCTTTTGCTTGTGTAGAAGGTATTATGTTTTCTGGTGCTTTTTGTTCTATATATTGGTTAAAAAAACGTGGACTAATGCCAGGTCTTACTTTTTCAAATGAACTTATCTCTCGTGATGAAGCTCTTCATACTGAATTTGCTATTCTTCTTTATAATAAATTATTAAAAAAAGTGAATAAAACAAAAGTATATGAAATTATTAAAGAAGCAGTTGAGATTGAAACAGAATTTATTTGTGAGGCGTTGCCGTGTCGTCTTATTGGAATGAATTCTGAGTTGATGACACAATATGTTCAATTTGTAGCAGATCGTTTGGCAGTACAATTAGGATATGATAAAATATATGGAGTTACTAATCCTTTTTCATTTATGGAATTAATTAGTTTAGAATCAAAAACGAATTTTTTTGAAAAAAAGTTATCAGATTATGCTCTTGCGAATAAAACAATTTCAACAGATATTTTTGAATTATCAGAAGATTTTTAGAATATATACAAAAAATATACAAAAAGTAAATAATATTATAAACATTATTATTAAAAACAATATTAAAATACTTATAATATTTATTAGTATAATATTTAATGATATCCGGAAGTTTAATGGGAGGACTTGGAAATCAATTATTTCAAATTTTCGCAATAATTGCTTATTCAATTCAAAATAAACAACGTTTTGCTTTTCCTGAAACTATAAATAATGGTAATCCAAAAAGACCTTCATATTGGGACAATTTTCTTTCACCTTTAAATAATTTTACAACAATATCATTCCTTCAAAATAAAATAGTGAGAGAAAAAGGATTTGAATACAATGATTTAGAATCTTGTTTAAATGATGAACATATTTATTTAGATGGTTATTTTCAAAGTTATAAATATTTTGAAAAATATTATGATACTATTTGCAGATTAATTGGGTTAAAAGATCAATTAAATTTAGCGCAATTACAATACAAAGAAAATTACGCAAATTATATTAGTATGCATTTTAGATTAGGTGATTATAAACATTTACAAAATTATCATCCTATTATGCCATACGAATATTATGTGAATTCATTACAATATATTATAAATACTACTAAAAAAGACAATTGGACAATTTTATATTTTTGTGAAAAAGAAGACAATGAAATTGTAAAGATTACTATTAATAAATTAAAAATAGAATTTCCAAATTGTAAATTTAAAAAAAATTGGGATGAAGTAGAAGATTGGAAACAAATGTTAATTATGAGTAATTGTGATCATAATATAATCGCAAATAGCTCATTTAGTTGGTGGGGAGCATATTTCAATCAAAACGTTGATAAGATTGTATGTTATCCTAGTTTATGGTTTGGACCAGCATTAGCAGATAAAAATACAAAAGATCTTTGTCCTGATAAATGGATAAAAATAAGTGTTGAATAAATATATATTTAATATTAATTAAGTATATATTATTTCTTATGATAATTTAACAATAATTGTAAATGTAAATTACTCAGTCTATCATAAGTAATAATAAGTGGTTTTAATATTGTAACATATACTCCATCTAAATTATAAAATTTAAATCTTTTTTTCCATAATCGTAACCAAAGTTCATAATCTTCAAAATTTTCCCAATCATTTTCCCAATAAGGCATAGTAGATTTATGGATAATAGCAGTTATGTCATATATAGGATTATCATTAAAAAAATTATAATTTGTAATATCTCTCGTTGGTATAGTTTTTATATAAGTTTTTGGTTCAAAATATTTAATTTTAGTTCCAATTATTTTATATTCATTACCACTTGCTATATACATTTGTTGTTCTAATTTGTTGAATTCCCATACATCATCACAACCTTTTATTGCTATCCAATCATATTTTGATTTTTCACACAAAATATTTAATGCTTCTGACCTATTTTTATAATGATAACGAATTATTTTAATATCAAAAATTTTTAAATTAGAAAGAGCTGTCCAAAATGTATCATATTTTATCATATTCATGTTTACAGCGATTAATAATTCCCATGGTCTATAAGTTTGATTTATTACAGTTTCAATAGCACTAGTAATATTTTCTGAATAATTTAAAATAGGCATTAACACACTAACCATTCTTAGCGTAACTATATAATATAATAAAAAATTATTATATTATTTACTTATTATATTATTTTATATAACATTTCTATTATTTTTTTCATATTATTTACATCTGTATTTCTACTATATTTGTCGCATATAAGAGGGATTTTATTTCTAAAAATAACATTATCAACAATACTATTAATATTAGAATCGTCCAACAATTTGTTAACCAAATAATATTTTTCTATTCTATATTTATTTATATTTTCATATGCTTCTATAAAATATTTTTTAACATATAATCCAAAAGCGACATCATCTATTATGCTATAATTTATATTATTTTGATTTTGAGTAATATGCTTGGCTATATCTAAAGATAAAATAATAAATGTTCCTGTTGCGAAATTTGTACCGAAAAATGAATTATCTACTACTCCTGAAGGACGGTCTAACCATTTTAAATTCAAAATTAATCCACCCGTATATATATTATCTGCTGGCAAATTAGCACAATGTTCTAATATTTTTGGAATATTTAAAATTGTAGAAACGTTAGTTCTAATTATATAATTATATTCATTATTTAATATATTTATTAAATAATTCATAGCCTCTATTGTTTTATACATAATGTTTAATAATAATTCTTGATTTTTTATATATATAATATCATCAACTATTTCTAAATCTTGTTGTTGATTTTCTCTCATTTGAACAAAATATGAACTTATATTTTCATAATTTTTTAAATAAGAACGTTGAATATTCAACATTTCTTTATATATTTCTTTATTATTTGAATAAATTATTAAAATTAATAATTTCATTTTATATTATATAATATAAAATGAAATAAAATAAAATTATATTTTAATATGTATTTTAATATGTATTTTATAAAATACATATTAAAATTATTTATAAAATATAAATATAATACTAATGACAAACTTATATACTCAAGATTATATTTTATTAATTATGAATTGTAAAAAATATCGTCCGAAAGCTATTATGCAGAAAAATACCTGGTTAAAGTTATTACCGTCATTTTTGCGTTATTATCATGTAATTGGGGATCCTGATTTAACAACAGAATGTGGATTTATGTTTGATGAAAATCAACAAATTTTATACGTAAAAACAGAAGATGATTATAATTCTCTTCCACATAAAGTTATATCTGCTTATGAAGCTATCAAAAAAACATTTAATTTTAAATATGTTTTTAAAACAGATGATGACCAAACTCTTAGTAATATTAAATTTTTTGATATGGTGAAAGGTATGATTGAAAAATTAGAACCACAAGTACATTATGGTGGCAATATAGTTAATGTAAAACAAGCATATCTTTCAAAATATCATATAATTCACCCAGAATTGCCTGAAAATTTACCTATTCTACCTATTAAATATTGTAGTGGTCGTTTTTATTTTTTATCAAATATAGCCATTAATAATTTATTATTAAATAAAAAATCTATAGCAAAAGAATATTTAGAAGATTATGCTATTGGATTATATTTATCTGCATTATTTAAAGATAATGTATTACATATTCAAAGTGACCAATTTTTAAAAGATATGTTTGATTAATTTTCAGAAAAACTCAACCCCTCTTCTACTTCTTCTTTCATTTGGTATAATTTTTTTATTTCTTCAAAATTATTTAAACTATTTGCGTGTAATGATAATTTATAAATTTCAGTTTTTATTTTTTCTAGCTGTTTTAAAAAAAATGATTTTTTATTTAGATCTAACATTAAATGCGAATAATTAGTTATGCGACCTTCTATATCACTATAATTTTGTTTTTGATTTACTGTTAAAGGTGTAATTAAATACCAATTATCTTTTTGCTGTAATTGTAACCAATATTTATCAATAGCATATAATACATGTTTGTCTGGTTCTCTCATTAACAATTTAATTCCTTCTTTTATATTATTAATTAAAGTATCATAATAATGACTTTTTATTAAATAACCAGTTGTTGTTTGACATTTTTTGACTCTTATACAATAATCATCTATTTTTTCATAAGGAGGTAAATTATTACCTGCTAATAATAGAACGTCCCATTTTTTCTGTTTTTCTAAAAATTTATTAAATTGGGTTATAAGAAGTTGTGGATTTATAAATTCAATATCATCTTCAATAATAAGTAAATGATCCCATTTCTTTTCCTTGGCTATTTGAAGACATTTTAAATGACTCATGCTACAACCAATTGCGCCATTTAGCATTTTAACTGCGTTAAATCTATTTCCTTTCAAACCTATAGATATTAATTGTTTTTCCACATGTTTTTTGCGGTCAGTTCTGGATTCTAAGTTAATATATAATACGTATTTTATATCTTTTATATTATCCATAATAATATTAATATAATTTATATTATTAAATCTATTTAAATTTTTCTAATTTAATAATATATAATGGGAACTAAAGATATTAACCTTATACTTAATAAAGATGAACATCAAAGAACTGGCAAGAAACAAAGAGGTAACAAGCAAAAAGGTAAAGAAATTAAAGAAGAAATTATTGAAAAAATAGAAGAAGAAATTAAAGAAGAAATTAAAGAAGAAATTAAAGAAGAAGAAAAAATAGAGGAAGAATTAGTCAAAAATGAAGAATCAATAGTTGAAGAAGACCAACCAAAAATAGAAGAAGAAGAAGAAGAAGAACCAAAAATAGAAGAAGAA
>Ga0214192_1000355_pt1 | contig 28932 bp, 26 predicted proteins | sample TroBogEpilimnion_44_FD_153030 | JGI IMG/M metagenome (GOLD analysis project Ga0214192, IMG submission 153030) | Freshwater microbial communities from Trout Bog Lake, WI - 29JUL2008 epilimnion | ecosystem: Environmental > Aquatic > Freshwater > Lake > Epilimnion/Euphotic zone | place: Trout Bog... | reverse complement strand
CGAAGTCCAGACCAACATGGCTCTGGGCCAGAACGAGGGTACTGCCGTTAGCAACGCTAACGCCGACAGCACCATTACCGGCACCGACATCGCCGGTACCAACAGCGCCACCGTTGGTTCACTCACCGTGACCTTCGCCCCTGGCACCGTTGTCACCGCTAGCTAAGTGATCTGAGGTCGCTTCGCGGCCTCGGCTTCATAAGCCAGCAAAGTCCGAAAGGGCCTTCGCTTAGGACGAGAACTCCGGTTCTCCTCCCGAGTGGAGGCCCTTTCGGCGTTGACGGGAAGATTTAGATGTCGAACAGCGGCGTCTCGGACGCCTCGAGGTTCTCGACCACCGCACGAGCGGGCACGGTAAGTCCTACGTGCGCCCACGCCGCCTCCGTGGCCACGCGACCTCGAGGGGTGCGGCTGAGTAGTCCGCGGTGCATCAAGTAGGGCTCGTAGACCTCGTCTAGGGTACCCGGGGCCTCACCGACGGCGGCGGCCAGTGTGTTGAGGCCCACCGGACCGCCCCCGAACTTCTCGCACAAGGCGAGCAGGATCTCACGGCCCAGGTAGTCGAGGCCCATCGTGTCGATGCCAAAGGCCTCGAGGGCACTAGCGGCCACCTCTGCGGTCACGACGTCGACGCCCTGGGTCTGGGCCCAGTCACGTACGCGCTTGAGCAACTTGTTGGCCACGCGTGGCGTGCCCCGGCTGCGGCTCGCCACGACCTTGGCACCATCCTCGTCGATGACCAGTCCCAGGATCGACGCCGAGCGCTGCACGATCTGCGCCAACGCCACGTCGTCGTAGAGGCGAAGGCGTGGCGTGAAACCGAAGCGGTCGCGCAGCGGGGCACTGAGCAGGCCCGATTGGGTCGTCGCGCCAATCAGCACGAAGGGTTCTAGGGTCAAGCGCACCGTGCGCGTCTTGGCTCCTTCGCCGACCAACAAGTCGATTCGACCGTCTTCCATCGCCGTGTAGAGCACCTCTTCACAGTCCTTGGGCAGGCGGTGGATCTCGTCAATGAACAGACACGAGTTGGCCCCGAGCCCGGTGAGTACCGCCGCGAGTTCACCGGGACGTTCGATGAGCGGGCCGCTGGTAGCCACCATCGACAAGCCGAGTTCGCGAGCCACGATGCCCGCCAACGTCGTCTTGCCCAGCCCCGGAGGGCCCGCGAATAGCATGTGGTCACTGAGCTCGCCGCGCCCCTTGGCGGCGTCGAGCACGATGGAGAGCTCACGGACCACGTCGGGCTGGCCGCCGAATTCCGAGAGCACCATGGGGCGAAGGTCGTCGACCCCGGTGTTGTTGTGTTTCATGTCAGTCATGTTCTCCGTCCAGTTCTTCCAAGAGATCGTCTTCGATCCCTTCTTCTTCAAAATCGTCGTCACTCGCCAGGCGTCCGTTAGCGTCCACCGTCACGTCATCACCCAATCCCTCGCCCAGCCACCACTGCGCCCAGTCCTCGGCGAGGTCGATCTCTAGGTCGGTGGGGGATTCAAGAGGGGTCCCGCCGGGTAGTCGGGTCGCACCCACGAGCCCCACGTGGCTCAACCCCAAGTGCACCTCTCGTGCCCCGAAGTTCTCGAGCATCTCGAGGGCGCACCACTCCGCGCCGTCTAGTTCGGTCACGGGCAGTTCCGTCCGAAAGGCTCCGAGCTGGGACTGTACCCACACCGAAAGAGCGAGTCGGCTGTTCACGCGGCTCGCAACTTCGTCAGGGCTGCTCGCAGCAGGGCCTCATCGTCCATCTCGGGAGTGGCCTCTAGCAGCTGGCGAACCACGTCGGCGGCCCGCGCCTCGTCGAAGCCCAGGTCGCTCAGGGTCGATACCACCTCGTGGTCCAGACTCGCAACGGTCTCGTCTGCTTCGATGTCACTGGGCAGCACGATGAATCCCACGATCGTCTCGGCCGTCTTCTTGCCGACCCCAGGTACCTTGGCGAGCGCCGCCCCGTTCTTGTCTCGCACCAGCGTCACGAACTCGCCCGGGCTCAAGGCACGAAGGACCGCCAGGGCGACCGCCGGGCCCACCCGCGTGACCTTGCACAGGGCGTCGAAGAGCCGCTGGTCGGCCTCATCGGTGAAGCCGTAGAAGGTGACGAATCCATCCCTTGCCACCGGCGTCACGTGGAGCTCGGCGATGTCGCCCACTGCGAGGTCGTCGGGGTAGGTGATGGCCCAGCCCACACCCCCGGCTTCGATGACGCCGGGCTTGAGCACGGTACCGCGCAGGTATCCAATCACGCTGATGAACCTTTCTTCAAAGTCTGCGAACTGCCCTTATAAACGTGTCGGAAGCCGGTTTTGGCGCACATACCGCGCCATGTGCGCCGATCAAGCAGTCAGACACTATCTAGATGGTGACCACCCCCGACCCCTCTGCTGAATGGCCCATCTGCGTCCTCGAGATCGACGGCGCGCTGCACTCGAAGTCCAACTATCGAAGGACCAGGGCTAGTTCTCGCTCGAAGGATTGGGCCACGCACCGGGCTTTCGAGGACTCACTGGCCATCTTGGCTCGGGAGTCTCGACCCGCCTCGTGGCCCATGGGGGATAGGGACCAGCCCCTCAACACCCGCCCCGACGTGGTGGTGCTCATCGCCGCCCAGAGCCTGCTCGATACGGCCAACATGGCCAAGTCCGTCACCGACGCCCTCGAAGAGGTCCTGTTCTACAACGACGCCTCGGTGCGGTTCTTGACGTGCACCTCGACGAGGAGCCGCAGCGACCAATCTGCAACGATCCTGGTGGCTGCGTTACCGGCCCAGTCGACCCTAGATGACTGGGCCCTCGCCGCGAACCGACTGCTCGAGCGCTACCAGAGCGATCACCCCGACAACTAGGAACTGACCACGCCCAAGAGTGCGACGTAGCGCCACCAATGACAAGAGCCCCGACCACCCAAAGGCGATCGGGGCTCTTGTCTCTTTCGAGGAGTAGTTGCTGACCTAGTCGACGCGCTTGGTGACGCGTCCCTGGTGGACGACCTTGCTTGACTTCTTGGCCCCGCCGGTCTGGCGGGTCGCCGCGCGAGCGACCGAGCGACCCACGGCGACGCCACTGGCCGACATCACGGCGCGAGGGTCAGTCACGCTGCTCGGGGCCTTTCGGATCACCGATCCCACCTTGCTCAGTGAGCAGACCGTCACGTCACCGACCTGGGTGGGAGCGATGTTCTCTTTCGTGGTCACCGCCACGATCAACGGTGAGATGCCCTGGGTCGCCAGTACCGAGACGGGAGCCTTGGCCGAGGACTCAAGGTCTCGAACGCTCTTCCAATCCGTCACTTCACCCTCGCTCGCTTCGATGGGGCGCACCAGCACCACTACGCCCGCACTCGTCGCTCCCATGTGCCAGCCACCGGCCGACTCTTCGGCCAGGGTCACGCCCGCCCGAGCCAACCCCGCGCGCATCTCCGCACTGAGGTCTTCGGCGGGGGCTAGCTGCTTGGACAAACTCACGATCACCAGCACGTCGAGTCCGACGAAGAGGGCCACGAGCACTCCGGCGAGGATCGAGCGGTCAATGATGCTCGATACGGCCATGGCCACCAGTCCACCGACCAGACCGGCGTACTTCAGACCCGTCGACAAGACGCCCTGCTTGGCCACCCGCGTGGTCAACAGCGCCCCGGTCCCCAGTACGGCGGCGATGACGATAGGGGTTATCGCGCTCATCGCTACGGCGAGGGCCGCGCACACGAGCGCGAGAGCGACTGCGGCGATGATGGCCAGGCGCTGGCGAGAAGAGGTGGTCGTAGTGTTCACAGGGTGTTCTCCTTGGACAAGTGCCGGCTCCGTTGAGCCAGACATCGGTTACTGTGCGCGAACCGTCTGGTTCGCCACGCATGCGTCAACGCTCGGGCAGTGGCTCGGGCAATCCGCCGGCGCGCCAGTCGTAGGGGATCTCGCGAGCAGCACCTCCGTTGGCCATCCAGACCTGCTCGGCGTTGGCGGCGTCACTCGCTACGAGATCGGACAAGCCGAACTTGCGCGCCCGACGAAGGGTTCCCGCCCCGGCGCGCTCCTCCTTGCGACCGGCATTGAGCTCCCGGCGCAGTTGGAGTTCGCGAGCGGCTCGGATGTCGCGCTCTTCCTTGAGACGTAGCTTCTCGAGCTTGGCGGCCTCGCGGACGTCGCGCCGTTCCGCGCGGGCCTCCTTGCGCAGGTTCATCAGCTGCTCGCGGGTCTCGCGCTTCTCTTGACGCGCCAGGGCGCGCGCTTGCTTGGTCTCGGCCCGAGTGAGTACGCGCTTGGTCGCCTCCTCGTTGCGACGCTCGACCTTGGCCAGTCGCTCGGTCTCGCGCTCGAGCTCCTTGAGGTCCTCGGCGCTCAACTGATCAGTTGTCGCCAGCTCGCCGAGTTGGCCCTCTCGACCCGTCGAGTCGACAGGCTCGAAGGGGGTCTTGGGCTCAGCGACCTCGAGCTCGGCTGTGTCGTTGTCGCGGCGCTTCTTTAGCTGGGCGTCACGCAGATGCTCCTTGTGGGCCTGCTTGGCGGCCTGCTTGGCCAGACGGGCGTTGAGGGCCTCGATCTTGGCGGCGGAGCGCTGTTCGGCCTTGATCTCGGCCTGGCGCGCCTTTTCGAGTCGAGCCTCACGCTTCCACTCTCTCGTCGTGGTCTGCTCGAGGCGCTTGTCCTCGCGCTTGGCGGCGCGCTCGGCCAGCTTGATCTGGCGATCCTTCTGGCGTTCCAGCTGGGCCAGCGCCTTGGCCGCCTTGGCGTCGGTCTTGGCTGACTGGATGTTGACCTTCGCCTGGCGCTTGCGCTCGCGACGCGCCTCGCGGTCATCGCCAGCCTCCGTCTCATCAACCGGTGCGACTGGCTCAGCCACTTCTTCGGTAAGCTCTTCGACCTCGTCAGTCAGGTGATCGATCTTGGCGGCGATACGCGCCTGCTTGGCGGCCTCCTTGGCCTCACGACGCTCCTTGGACTTCTGGGCGAGTTCGAGCTTCTTTTGCTGGCGGGCAAGTTCGCGCTCGACCTTCTTGGAGACCGGGGTCGCTTCCGGAGTTGTCACGTCCTCTTCTCGAGCAATCTCGGCGTACAGCGGCGCGTCAGCCGCCACACTCTCGGATGCTTCGTGGACCGATGACTCGCTGGCGGGCTCATCGGATTTGCTACGACGCGAGCGCTTGCGAGCCTGGAGTTCGGCGCGTTCTTGGGCTCGGATCTGCTCAAGTTCGGCGCGCTTAGCCTCCTCGTCGGCGATCTTCTCTAGTCGCAGGCGCTCCTTTTCGGTGCGCTTGGCGGCCTTGGCGACGCGGGCGTTCTCCGCGCGGCGCTTCTTGTCCTTCTTGCGGCGATCCTTCTTGGACTCCTCTTCTAGGTACTGCGTCGTCATGCCGCGAGCCCGCAGCATCAAGTCGACGTAGTGCACCGGGTCCACCGAGTTCGATCCCCGCAGCTCGAGGTACTCGCCCGCCGAGATCCCGCCACGTTCGACGAAGAACTCCAAGGAACCCGGAAGGGCGTCCACACTCTCGGACCTGATCGGGGTGTTAGACGATGGGGCGGCCAGGGCCTTGATGTCCTCGCGACGGCGTCCTCGAACAAGAACGGCCACCGCGAGCACGATCAGGCAGATGCCACCACCCACCAAGAGAATCGCCACGGAAGTCATGGTCCCTACCGTGAGGAGAGGCGTCGTTCGCGCACCCCACCCGGGTGGTTGCGCCGTTGCTCGCCGAGGCGACAGTAGAAGAGATGCGACCCACCATGACCCGACGCCGGGCCTTCACGCTCATCGAAATGGTCATCGCCCTGGCCATGCTCGCCGTCTTGGTCAGTGTCGCCATCCCCGTCTACCACCAAGTGACGGTCAACGGCGAGAACCAGCAGGCGCTCGCGACGCTCGAGACCGCCCAGATCGCCGATCGCAACGTGGCCTACCTGCCCAACAACCACAACAGCTACCCGAACATCACGACCTTCCTCAGTCAGGTATCCCTGACCTCGACGGACACCATTGCCACGAGTGCCTCGACCGGTCCGACGGCGATCTCCGCCTACGAAGTCAGCTCCACCCAGATGCTCCTCGCCACCAAGTCCACCGGGGGCAACTGCTACGTACTCCTCGACAACACCCAGGCCACCGCGACCTGGGCGGTCAGTGCCACCGGTACCTGCGTGGCCTCGGGTGCAGCCAGCCTCATCAGCCAGATCACCGGTTCGTACAACACCGCCACGGGCGGATCAGGTCCCTCGACCATCACCCTGCCGTAGTCGTCGCACGACTAGTGCAAGACGGGCCAGTTCGCCAACTCCCAGGTGCCGTGGTTGTTCACCCAGTGAGCGGTGGCGCTAAAGGTCACACCGACCACCTTGGAAGTGAAGGTGAGTGTTGAGACAGCCCCGTTGCTAGTCGATACCGCCGGCGTGTTGCTAGCGGCGTATCCCAACTTGGCCAGACCCGCGTAGAGCGCCACCCCGCCCACCAACTGCTGGGGGCTGCCTGCGACTTCGACGATCTTGGAGATCTTCGCGACGTCACCGCCGCCGATCACCGCCAGCACCGCGTCCATTTGTGTGCTCGTAGGTGCGCTGCCCGGATTTGCCGAGTACAGCGTGGTGGTCGTCGCGTTCGTCTTGGTAGGCGTCGGCAGACCACCGCCACTGGGCTTCTTCGTACCAGAAGAGAAGAGGACCACGAGGACCACTACGCACAGCGCTATGAGCACCACCGTGCGCCCACGCAGCCACGAGGGCGCCAGAGGACGACTTTGCCGTGGGGTTCGTGGTGCCTTGGGTGCCCTCGGCGCCCGCTCACGTCGTGCCGTGCTTCGACTCCTGGACGCCACGTCTACGTCGGACGAGACGTCCACGGGCAAGGGGATCGCTGGTCCGTCAAGCGCCCCAGGCCCTACTGGTGGAGTGGGGACCTGCGCTACCGGCGAGCCAAGGCGAGCTGAGCTGTAGTTTCCGGTCGGCGGGCGCATCAGGTCGTCGAGTCCCGGGGGACGGACCGTGACCGTGCTCGCGGGCCCCGCTCCCGGCCTAGCGCTCAGTTCGGGTGCCACCTGGGTCGAGGCGGGTACGAAGAGACCGGGTTGGGCCACCTGGGCCGGACCTCCGGGCTGTGAGCGGACGAAGGTGCCGTTGCTCGGGTCAATGGACCACACCCAACCACCGCCATCCACTGCGGTCATCTGGGCCAGTGTCGAGGTGGCCTGCTCGTAGGAGATATGACCGGCCTCGAAGTCGTCGATGAGGCGGTTATAAGCGGATTGCAGATTGGCTAATTCGGGGTGCACAGAGACTCTCCTCGGGTGCGGTTCGAACGCACCCGAGGCAGTGTCGGACCGGTCAGGCGCAGTACGAGGCGGCTACGACCGTAGGGGTCGAGACCACTCCACCGACAGTGCTCACGCCGTAGCACCGTGTTCCGACCGCCAGCGCCCAGGTGGTGCCGTCGTTGGTAGTGGTCTGCTTGGCGTGGTCTTCGACATAGGTCACCGCGCTCTGATCGGCCGATTCGCCGCGCTGGTAGTTGGAGAACTGGGTCAGGTCCGCCAAGACCTTGGAGGTGTCGGTGGTCTGGGCCTTCTTCAAGATCGAGGGGATGAAGAACATCGGGGCCACCATCAAGCTCACGAGCACGACCACGACGAGGATCAACAGCTTTACACGCCGGGGGTCGAGGAACCGACTACTGCTCGCCCCCACGAGGTCGGCACGCACGGCGGCACGCACGGCGTCGATCGTCGACTCCGGGTCGCTGCTGGGACTCTCGGGGGTTGGAAAGGAGTTGTTGTCCATTGACTCTCTACGGTGTCGCGAGCGCCCGACTGGTCAACCAAGGCTGCGGAGCAAGGCGGCCCCTTACCTGGGCTACCTAGGCCTGCTCATTGCCCGTAGCGGTGACCCCTTCACGCACGTCGTCTCGTACCTCTTCAGGTGCGTCTGGCACCTGAATGGTCATGGTGAGGCCGCGGATATGGACTACGCCACTGGCCAACATGCGTCGCAGCATTCGCTCGAACATCTGGTGGGCTTCGATACCGAACTGCGCCACCGGGTTACCCAGGCGCTGGCGCAAGTTGATGCCCGTGCGCACCGAGTCCAGGTTGTAGAGCTGCCCTTGCCAGTTCGCGTCCACTGTGCGCACCAAGACGCTGCGCAGCACCGTGTCACGAATCTCATCGGTCGCGTCGATCGAGTTCTGTTCGAAGCGCTCTACCAGCTTGGCAATAGCCCGCTCTCGGTCCTCGACTTGGGCGGGCACGAAGGGCTCGTCCTCGTCTAAGTAGCGCGGGTCGGTGTCGGCCGGGTCGGCTCCCACGATCTCGCCCGTCGCCGCGTCTCGCAGCGGGTCGCCCACGAAGGGCCACTGGGTGTCCTCTAACACGAACTGCTCGTCGGCCAGTTCGGCCCATCTGGCGATGTTCTCTCGCCAGCCCCTGGTCAAGAGCAGGTCGCGGAAGCGGTAGATCTCGTTCTGCTGGGCTCCGTAGGTCGCGTCGAACTTCGAGAGCTGTTCGCGCTGGTTCGTGTGGATGGTCTCGATGGCCTTTTGCGCGTCGTCGACGATGCCGGTCACCATGCGGTGTGACAAGGCCTCGCCCTGGCGCCTGGTCACGCGCTCGAGCAAGGTGCCCATGCGTCCCGAGCCAAAGTGCGCCAGCAACTCGTCTTCGCAGCTCAAGTAGAACTGCGTGGTGCCGGGCTCACCCTGACGACCCGAACGGCCGCGGAGCTGGTCGTCGATGCGCTTCGAGCTGTGCCGTGCGGTGGCCATGATGACCAGTCCGCCAGCGGCGATGACCTCGGCACGCTCGCGTTCGCAGATCTCACTCCAGGTCGACAGGTCACCTTCTCCGCTCTCGGCGAGCTTGACGGGGTCGCCACCGAGCAAGATGTCCACACCGCGACCGGCCATGTTGGTCGCCACGGTCACCGCCCCGACGCGCCCGGCCTGGGCGATCACCTGGGCCTCTTTGGCGTGGTCGCGAGCACTGAGCACCTGGTGGGCCATGCCGACGCGGTTCAAGTGCGCCGAGATGAGTTCAGCGTCTTCTACGGTGGGTGCTCCGATGAGCACCGGACGACCCTGCTCGTGGTAGCGCGTCACGTCGCGCGTCATGGCCTCGAGCTTCTCGGCGGTGGTCACATACAAGAGGTCGTCGAGGTCCTGGCGGATGCGGGGACGGTGGGTGGGGACCTCTACGACCTGGAGGTCGTAGAGGTGAGCCAGCTCCTCTTCCGCCGACTTGGCCGTACCGGTCATGCCGCCCACGACGCCGTAGTTGCGCAAGTAGGCCGGGATCGTCACGCTGGCGATCGTCGCGGCGATACCGGTGACCTCGAGACCCTCCTTGGCCTCGATGGCCTCGTGCAGACCGTCTTGCCAGCGACGACCTTCCAGCACGCGACCCGTGCTCTCGTCGACGATGTAGACACCCATCTGGCCGTTGTGCTCACCGACCAGGTAGTCACGGTCGCGCTCTAACAGGACCTGCACGTGCAGTGCCGCCTGAGCGAGGGCTGCTTCGAAGGGGTGCTCGTAGAGATTCGACACGCCTGCCACCTTCTCGGCACTGATGATGCCACTGGGCGTCAACCACACCGAACGGATCTCGTGGTCGGCCTCGTAGGCGCTCGCGGGCAGGCGCTTGGCCCACGCCGCCCACTTCTCGCGACCCAGGGCGGGACGGCGAGGGCCGGAGATGATGAGTGGGACGCGCGCCTCGTCGAGCAAGAGGGCGTCCGCCTCGTCGACGAAGGCCCACTCACGGCGCTGCTGGACCTGGTCGTTGGCGGAGAGGACCTGGTGGTCGATCAGGTAGTCGAAACCGAACTGCACCGCCGTGCCGTAGATGACGTCACACTGGTACGCCCGCTTCTGCTCTACTCGAGCTGATCCGTCCAGGGTCACGCCCACCGTCAGGCCGGCGCGAGTGAACAAGGGTCCCATGGTCTCGGCGTCTCGGGCCGCGAGGTAGTCGTTGGCCGTCATGACGTGGACCTGGTGGCCAGCGAGCGCTGCCCACGCCGCCGCGATCGCCAGCGCCAGGGTCTTGCCCTCGCCCGTGGCCATCTCGGCGATCTCACCATCACTGAGCACCAAAGCGCCCAGGTACTGCACCAAGTAGGGGCGCAGACCCACGCTACGAGCGGCGAACTCCCCGAGCAGGGCCATTGCCTCGGCGCGACTGGTGTAGGCCTCTTCGTCGCCGAGGGACATGTGAGCACGCAGCTCGGCCAGTCGGTCGTCTAGCTCGCTGTCTGAGGAAGTAGAGAAGTCGAAGCCGGCCAGCGCCCGCAGCTCGCTCTTGAGTTCACCTCGCCGCGCGCGCGGTAGCACGGAGAAGTCCACGTTCTTGACGTCCGTCTCGACGCGTGGGGGAGTAGGGGCGGTGATTGTAGAAGTCATGGCGTGTACCGTGCCCCACTCGGAGCCTTCGTCCATGTACTGCGGCGTACCGGGTGCCCTAGCGGTGCCGGTCCGCTTTAGGGGTCCTAGTCGAGACCACTTCTAGTGCTCCGCCGTTGACCTTGTAGCTCACGACCGAGCTCATGGCGTGTACGCCCTGACGCTTCTTGGAGCTGATCAGGTCGAGCTCGAGACCCTCGATCGCCCCCAGCAGACTGACCGAACGCTGGTTGCCCTTGCCCTTCAGCACGCCGCGGCGCACCTCGTCTAGAGCGAGTTCCTCGCACTCCCACACCCACGACTCACCGACGTGGACGAAGGTGCATTCGTGACTGGTCGCTGACCGCTCGAGCACGCTACCCGGGCAGATGATGATCCCCTCGACGATCCAGGGTGCCCTGGCCTTGCCGGAGGCGTCAAAGCCCACGGCGAAACCGAGCTCGATCAGTGCGTCCAGGTCGCCGCGCGACTGGGCCCGACTGAGTTGCACCTCGCCGAGCACGACGAGTGCGCGTTGCAGTTGATCGTCACTGGCCTCGCCGAGCAGGGCCAGGGCGGCCTCGACCGCCGCGTCGCTGGCGGGAAGGAGTGGCTGATCAGACATACCTCCTACTGTGTCCGACTTCCCCCCGCCAGCACTCACCGCGCCCCGGTTTGTCCTGCGCCTACATGGCCCCAACGGTGTCTAGCACCACAACCGGGCCAGTAAAGCTCGCCCGCTATGGAAAAAACAAAGGAGCCCACCGTGGCCAAACTGACTTTTGCGAGGTCCGCCTCGCCCGCTACCTTGGACCGCTCGCCGGAACCGGCGGTGGTCAGTGTCGAAGCAGACCCCGTCACCATCGAAGAAGCGACGCCCATCGTCGACGAGCCCGTCACCGAAGAGGTAACCCCCGACCCCGTGGTCGTGGATGCACCCGAAGCGGCCGATTCTCCTAGCGAGGAGGAGCCGCTCGACGAGGCCGAACCGACCCCACCAACCAGTGACCCCGCCGATGAAGTGGCTCGGGCCCTGGCCGTGCACCGTCGTCGTCGCGCCGTCGCCGTCTCACTGGTCGTACTCGGTGCCGCGGGGGTTCTCTACCAGATGAACCGACCCACCGGACCGGTAGTCACGCCGACTCGAACCGCCGACGCCGCCACGGCCCCGAGCGCTCGGGGTGAGATCACCGCGATCTTGAAGCTGGCCCGCCAGTGGCAGATCGATCACCAGAGCTTCACCGGCTTCGCACCGCAAGTACCCTCTGGGGTGCTCATCGGTGCCGCCGGACCAGGCATGGTCGTGAGCGTCTACATGAACAACACCTGTCTGTACTCAGGCGTACTGCCCTCGGGACAAAAGCCGATCTACGTGGACACCACGAACTCGGCGTGCACCCAGGCGGCTATAAACGCCGCCACCCAGACCCTCGCATCATCCTTCGTAGTGCCGTGAGTACTGTGAACGAATAGAACCCCCGAGCCGTTAAGGCTCGGGGGTTCTCTCTTTGGTGCCTGTGCGGCACCGTGGGGGTACTCGTGACGCAGCCTAGGACTTCTTGACCCACCCGTCGGCCAAGAAGGGATCCAACTGGGCACCCGTCTCGGTCCCGCGCAAGACGCGCATGCCTCGAAGCGTCATGTTGCATCCGAGCCCGACCACGTCCACTGGTCCCCACGATTCGTCGGTAGTGAGTTCGTAGCCACTGTGGTAGTGGCCGTGCACGTAGAGGCGGGGCTGGGCGACCTCGAAGACCTCTCGCAGGCGATCGCGGTGCTCGTAGCAGTTCGGCAACTGCGCTCGCCACGCCGCCGACATCCGGTGCGGGTCCGTCAAACCCGGGATGTTCCAACCAGACGGCGCGTCGTGGCCGAGCATCACGTCTATTCCTTCCGCTTGCTGGCCCGCGTGGATGTCCGCGTTGTCGAGAGCCTCGTCCATGAACCAGTCCACTCCGTCGGTTCGCATCAGGCGGTCAATCGATACCGCCCCGCCCATGACCAAGGTACGCAGTTTGCCGATCTCCACGACCGAACCCCGGGGCATGTAGAAGAGCGACTCACCGAGCTGGACCGGACTGCGCTCGTTATCTCCCGCGACGCGGCATTCCGCCACGTCACTCTTGAGGTAGGGGAACTCCTCGTGGTTACCGTCCAAGAACCACACATCGACCCCGAAGTTCGCGCGGGCAGTCCGTGCCGCGCGCAAGAAGGACTGCGCGTCACGCCAGTAGCCGAAGTCGCCGACGACGACCACCGCGCCCACGCCCTGCTCCGCGGCCCGAGGCAGCACCTGGCCGGTCAGCCAGCGGGTGTCGGCGTGGGTGTCGCCGACCAGCAGCACCGAGTTCGCGTGAAGTTCCATTCACTAGACGGTGCGCATCGGCCCATTCCGAGCACTCTGATCCGGTCAGGGGCGCCGCCCCTAGCAGCCCTTGGTACCTAGCGGATAGAGCTTGGGCTGTCCGCCCACGGCGGTGGGCAGCTGGACGCAGACCGACAATGGTGCGGCGGTGTCCCCGGTGACGCGGTACTTCATCGTGCCCCCGGCCCCGGCCGGCATCGTGAACCCGCTCACCAAGGTGACGTCGGTCGTGGTCCTAGCTGCTCGCAAGACGTCCGCGCCCGAGACCGCCTGGTGACGCGTGGCGGCCATACCGACGGCCAACTCACTGACGTGCAGCGCCGAGTAGAGAGCGATGGTGCGACCGGTGTTCAGCGCCACGGTGGCCGCTTGCGCGTGCCAGGTCGACACCAGCGTCGCCGAGTTGACGGCTTCGACCACGCCGTTGGTGGTCACCGGGTAGAGATTGCCGAACCCCGCGCTGGTGCGCTGGGCGAGGTTCAGGGTGTAGATGGCCCGGGGCACCGAGATGGTCGATGATCGGTAGATCCACGTCACGCGCACGTGGGCGCGGCCGTAGAAGAGGTCCGAGGCCACAGGCCGCCACGCGAGAGCGGGATCGACGTAGACCACCGAATCCAGGTGAGTGCCTCCCGAGTGCAGCGCCACCACGTGGCGACCGTTCAAGGTAGCAGCGCTCGACATAGCCGTATGCGAGTTGAGGCCGAGACTGTCGGCCAGGAAGACACTCACCGGTTCACTGGTCACGTACGCCACCGCGCCCACGTTCACCCAGCCGGTGGCGATGGTGCTGGCCAGGTCGGTGGGTAGCGAGGCGCTGCGCCAGTAGCGCGTGGTGGCTCGCACGTACATGACCTGGTTGACGACCCGGACCTCGACTGGCCCTGCACCGGGCAGGCTGCTGCGCAGGTCGAAGTTGCCACCCTCGTCAGCGCCGTAGCGTCCCACGACCTGTCCACCGAACTCGGCCACGAAGCCGACCGGGGGATGATCGGCCATGCTCGCTAGCGCCCGAGGTGTCACAACATCACCCGCGGGGGGACGGTTCTGCGCATTCACGCCGATGACGACGAGCCCGACGAGTACCACCAGCGCGACGAGCACGACCACTAGTTGGCGTGACGAGAATGGACCAAGGGCCTTGGCGGGCCCGGAGCTCTTGGGGTCCACCGCTCGCTTGGGGGTCGGACCCTTCCTCTTTTTCTTGCGCTGCGCCATGGCTATAGCCGTGCGCAATAAGCCGCGCCTGTCCATCCACTCGAATGCCCCTCGCCGTGCGGGGCCGACCATCTAGATAGATCCCGCCGAGTCGGGACCATCTTCTAGGACCCCAAAAGGACATTTCCCATGGCTGAACAGATCATTGACAATCCCGTTACCAACGAGCTCTCCCGCTCGTTCCTCGAATACTCGATGTCGGTCATCGTGGCCCGCGCCCTGCCCGACGTCCGCGACGGTCTCAAGCCCGTTCACCGTCGCATCCTCTTCGCTCTGCACGAGATGGGCATCCGACCCTCCTCGCCCTACAAGAAGTGTGCTCGCGTCACCGGTGAGGCGATGGGCAAATACCACCCGCACGGCGACGCCGCCATCTACGAGGCCATGGTCCGCCTCGCTCAAGAGTGGTCGCTGCGCATCCCTCTCGTCGACGGCCACGGTAATTTTGGTTCCCTCGACGACGGCCCGGCCGCCGCTCGCTACACCGAGTGTCGCATGTCCGCCGCCGGTGCGGCCATGCTCGAGGACCTGCGCGAAGACACCGTGGACTTCGAACCCAACTACGACGGCACCGAGAGTGAACCGATCGTCCTGCCCGCCGCCTTCCCCAACCTCTTGGTGAACGGCAGCCAGGGCATCGCGGTCGGCATGGCCACCAACATGGCCCCGCACAACCTGGCCGAGGTGGTCGCGGCCCTCAAGGCCATGCTCGCCAACCCGAAGATCACCCTCGACGAGCTCATGACCTTCGTGCCCGGACCGGACCTGCCGACCGGGGCCATTGTCTACCAGCTCGAAGGCATCCGCGAGGCCTACGAATCGGGCCGCGGCACCTTCAAGATGCGCGCCCGCGCCAAGGTCATCGACGTCACCGCTCGCAAGAAGGGCATCGAGATCACCGAGCTGCCCTACCAGGTCGGACCCGAGAAGGTCATCGCCAAGATCAAGGAACTGATCGCCAACAAGAAGCTCCCGGGCATCTCGGACGTCAAGGACCTCAGTGACCGCAAGGTGGGACTGCGCCTCATCATCGAGTGCAAGACCGGCTTCAACCCCGACGCCGTGCTCGCCGAGCTGTACCGGCTCACCCCGCTCGAAGAGTCCTTCGGTATCAACAACGTCGCCCTCGTCGACGGGCAGCCCCGCACCTTAGGTCTCGTCGAGCTCTGCTCTTTGTACCTCGACCACCGCCGCGAAGTCGTCACCCGCCGCTCCAAGTTCCGTCTCGCCAAGGCCGAGGCGCGCTTGCACATCATCGACGGACTACTCATCGCTCTTTCGGCGATCGACGAGGTCGTGGCCGCCATCCGCTCATCGAAGGACACCGAGACGGCTCGCAAGAAGCTGATGAAGACCTTCTCACTCTCCGAGATCCAGTCCAGCCACATCCTCGAGATGCCCTTGCGCCGCCTGACCAGCCTCGAAGTCAACAAGCTCAAAGACGAGCAGCGCGAGGTCAAGTCCACCATCGCGAGCCTGAAGAAGATCCTCTCGAGCGCCAAGGAGATGACCGCACTCATCGCCCAAGAGCTCGATGTGGTCGTCGACACCTTCTCGACTCCGCGACGCACGACCCTACTCAAGGACTTCACCCCCGAAACCGCCGCGAGTGTCTCAGCCGCCTTACAAGAGCCCGAGGAGCCCTGCTACCTCGCTTTGTCGGCCAGCGGACACCTCGCCAAGTACCGCCCCGAAGTAGTCAAGGCCAAGGCCACCGCCCTCGACGCGCAGGTATCGATCCTCGCCGCCTCCACGAGAGACAAGGTACTGGCGATCACCTCGACGGGCCGAGCACACGCGGTCAACCTGGCCGAGGTGCCCTTCGTTGCTCGCAAGACCCGCGGCGCCGCCGTGGGCGAGTACGTCGCCCTAGAACCGGGTGAGAGCGTCATCGCCTTGCTCTCGGCCACTCCGACCTCACCGATCGCCCTGGCCACCGCGAAAGGCGTCGTCAAGCGCCTCGACCCCACCCAGCTGCCCACCAGGACGCCGAGCGCCATCATCACGCTGGCTGAGGGTGACCGCCTCGTGGGCGCCGCACTGTGCCCCGACGACGCGTTCTTGACGCTCGTCACCAGTGACGCGCAGCTGCTGCGCACCGCGGCCGCAAAGATCCGACCCCAGGGCCGCAGTGCGGGCGGGGTGGCTGGTATCCGCCTGGCCGACGAGGCCACCGTGGTCTACTTCGACGTTCCCCTCGACGCCGACGCCGTGCTCGTGACCGTCACCGACCAGGGCGCCGCCAAGCAGACCGCCTTGTCGGAGTACCCCGACAAGGGAAGAGGTACCGGCGGCGTTCGCTGCATGCGCCTCCTCGCCACTGAGACCACCCTCGCCACCGCGTGGACCGGTCCGGCCGGTGAACTGCTCGCCCTCGACGCCAAGGGCAACCCGATCGACGCCGCTATCCCTACGGGACGCCGCGACGGATCCGGAGCCAAGCTCGCCCCGCCGGTCGCCCGCCTGGCCACCAGGACCCCGCGCACCAACGCCTAGTTCGCCCTGCCTTTGTCGCACCGCTAACCGCCACCACGGTAAGACACGTCTCACACCATCGCGAGACTTGTTACAAGCCAAGGAGCATCACATGTTCAACAAAAAGAAAGCGTGGGAAATCGACCGCGACGAGATCATCTTGACCTCGCCAGCTCTCGGACCCGTCAAGCGCATCCTCATCCACCTGGTTCCCGGACCGTACCTATCCTTCGCCTCTCCGCTGTACTGGATGGCGTTTGGTGTATTTACCTTGATCCCCATGGCCATCATGCACCACAGCATGGTCGGTCTCGATCTGTGCCTCATGGCCCTGCCCAGCGTTGTCCTCCTCACCGAGCTCGCCGCCAAGGTCACGAAGTCGTATCGTCTAAGTCGAGGCGAACTGTGGGACAACTATGCCATCAAAGCCATTGATTCCTACGCCCCCCACCGTCTCGTTGACCGATTCCACCGAGGACTTCGCCGTCTAGAGAGCTTCAAGCAAACCGCTCAGGCTACTGAGTACCGTCGCTTGATGTTCGAAGCAGCGTTCACCTACGTCGAAGCCGACAAGGCGTACGACCGCGTGCAGGGATATGGTCCCGCAGCCAAGAAGCTGCGTGAGACCCGACTGCGCCAGGTCAAGGAAGCCTTCGAAGCGATGTGCCTCATTGAGGCCAGTCTGGACGAGCGCCTAGAGAATCTCTACGACCGCAAGGCGTACAGCGAACTCAAGTCGCTCACGCGCGTCTAGAACACCCAAACCACCCACAACGCCGGTGTCTCTTACGAGGCACCGGCGTTGTTGTCTTTCCCTGCTTTACGCTTTGGTCCCCTAGAGCACAGTTACTCGGGTGATACCCGAAACCTCCGCTCGCGCCCTAGAAGACGTGGCCGTACGCCTACGCGCGTTGCGAGCTCGCCTGAACGCCCGGACCTCGGGCGCGGAACTGGACCTGTCGGACGTCTCGCGCCTCACTCAAGACCTAGACGACGCCCTGCGCGACGCCCTGAGTCACATTGCCCGGGTCTTCGCGCTCAACGGCACCATCTCGGTGCCCCCGTCGGCCGACGAGGCCAGCACCACGCTCACCACGGCCTACCTGGATGGCCTGTCGCGTGCGGACGGCTTCGACCTGCTCTCTTCGTCCATCCACGACATCCTCTCCACCCCCGATCTCGACGTGAACCAGATCGCCTCCCTGCTCGCCGCCTCGGCACGATTGTCGGGCCGCATCGCGTTGGCGAGCACCTCATCGGTCGATAGAGCACTGGCCCTGCTACAGGCCACGGCCCTCAGTCGAATTCCGCCTACTGCTTGATCGAATCTCCTTGACGCTAGTCGCTCGGACCCTGGGTGCGATTGCCACACTCGCCCCGGCGCCCACGGTATGAGCCAGACCGTACTTCCGGTCCAAAGACAAACAAAGGAGACTCATGTCCACCAAGACCACCTGGTTCGGTGACATCGTTGCCGAGACGCCCGCAATCGCTCCCGTGGTGCAAGCCGCCTTCGCGGACCGAGCCGACCTGCGACTGGCCCTGGCCGCGAACCCCACTTTGGATCCCGCAGTGTGGGACCGCCTGTGGGCCGTTACCAAGAAGTCCGCCGACTTCGCCACCGCACTGGTCAATCGAAAGCTGGATCCCGAGCGCGTACAGCGCGTCTTGGGTAGCGAGAAGCGAGTGGGGGTGCTCACCACCTTGGTGCGCCGCAACCCCCCGACCACCCCCGACGAGATCAAGAACCTGCTCTCGATGGATCTGGGTCAAGGTTTCTTGCTGGCCCTGTTTCGAGTAGTCGCCGACTTCCCGGAGCTCAGCGACCTCGTCGGTGCAAAGCTCGAAGGCCTCGACCATCTCGAATGGTTGGCTACCACCAACTCTGCAATCGACCTCGACGCCACCCGTGCGTTCGTTATCGACATGCCGAAGTGGTTCGGTAACAATCGCGCGTTCAAGCGCCGCTCGAACGCCCTCAAGAAGCTCTTCGACCGGCACCCCGCGATGCTCACCGCAGCGTTCCTGACCGCCACGAGCGACGCCGTCCACACGGCCGCCGCCCAGAGCCGGCACCTCACCAGTGAGTCCGCGCAGTGTGCACTTCTCGGTATCGATCACGAGACGCTAGGGAACCACGCACTTGGCGACCAGAAGCTGACCGCCTCGAAGTACGTGCAGTTGGCCCTGGCCAACAATCCCTACGCCACCGAGGCCATCCTCCACACCACCGAACAGCGCAGTGACCACTACGACGTCAAACACGCGGTCCAGTACCGCCGGGCCCAGGGTCGCACCACCGTGACGACCCCGCTCGAGTGTCTAGAAGACCAGGCGCAGATTGCCTGGGTGCTCACTCGGTCACTACCCAAGTCCGGCCGCGACTTTCAGCGAGCGGCTCGGTTCTTCGACCTAGCGGCGATGGCGGCGAATCCGAATCTCTCAGAGCAAGAAGCCGCGCAAGTGGCGAGTGCCCTAGGAGACCGCGACGCCGTAGACACTTTGAACCCCGATGTGCTCAAGAGTGCGCTCTCGGCTCTCGGTCGGTCCTATCTTGGACTCGACCCTGCGCTCGTGGATGTTTCCTGGATTGATGAGTATCTTGCTCATCGCCACGACGTATCCGAGAGATGGTGGCGTTTCACTCCGACCCCCGAGGCCGTCACCCACGTCGCCGTGCAGCCGACCAATCAGATGATCCAACAAGGTCACCTGCTCTTGTCGTGCGGCCAGGTGCTCGTCGAACGTCTGGGAGATGACCCCCACGCGTGGATGCTGTTCGCTGACCTGGTCAACGAGCAAACCCCAACACCTCTCGGTGCATTCGCCGACTCCTGTCGTCGCCTCTCGGCTGCGAATCGGACCTAAACTAAACACCCCACACCAGTACCCGGCCTCGTTCTTCGATGCCCAGTCCTGGTGTGGGGTGTTTTTCTTAGGCGAGGTCGGCGGGCCGTCGCCAGCTGAGGAGCAACAAGACCGCCGCACTGAGCACAAAACCAACCCCCGCCAGCCAGTAGCTCGGAGAGAGCATCCCAATAGCCGCCCAGGCGAGGGCTAAACCAACTTCGCCAATGACGTAGCGCGGGGGAATCTTCGCCCCGCAACACTTCGCCACGCCACCACTCACGAGCCACCCCACGATAGGGACGTTCGCCCAGCCCGGAAGAGGCGACCCGCAGACGCAGTGGCTGCGCCCACCCAGGGTCTCACCCCGCGGCACTCGCTCACCGACGACTCCGAGGAAACTAGCGATGCAGCCACCGAAGAGGAAGGAGAACAGCCCCCACGCCCATCCGGGAACTGCGGCCAGTGACTGTGCGTAACTCATACCAAGACTCCCTCTTGTCTTCGACGTTCGAGGACAACTATCTCTACGGTGCCGAGTCACCCCACCCGCGTCCGCTAACCCAGATTCCTGAAGGCGAGATCGGGCCAGCGTCGCACAGTCATAGCCATGACATCGCCGACACGCTCCGACGAGGCCGACGCACTTTCGAACGCCAGCTCTGACCAGTCGCCCATCTCCGGAGCGGACGTACCAGTCGAGGAAACGACCCCCGCTAAGCCACGCTTCCGGCCCCTCGTGGTACTGGCCATCGTCGCGGTGTTCTTCGTGCTCGGTGCGGCGAAATTCCTCACCTCACCCAGTGACTACCTGGTGCTCGCCCCCGGACCGGCCATCTCGCTGCCCGACAAGATATCGGGCACGATCCTTGACGATCAGTTCAGTACGCACCACTGGAGCTACCTCACCGTGCGAGGCACCCGGGTCTCGTGGTTCGACTACCTGCGAGGCACCTACCTAGACTCGCCCGCCACGCCCTTCGCCTATAGCCCGGTGAGCAACCACCTCGCCTTGGGCAGTGAGCTCAGTCAGATGAACCAGGCCAAGCTGACCTCGGCCACGCTGGCGCACTACCTCGTGACGGGGGGAGTATCCGAGCGCTTTCTCGGCGCCCAGGTCTCGTTGGTCCAGTCCGGTCTCGGCGCCCACGCCGCCGGGATATCCCGCGGCGACATCATCACCTCCGTCGACAACCGTCCAGTGACGTCGACGGAGGGCCTTCGTACCCTCATCGAGGCCGCCGGGCCCAGTGGGCGCGTCTACGTCCGGGTGCTACGCCACCAGCACTCTCGAGCCTTCCTCGTCCCCGTGACCAAGACCGCCACCGGGTACCGCATCGGCGTCACGGTGGTCCCGGCCAGCGCGGTCGATCCCAAGGTTGCTTTGCTGAAGGTGTCTACCACCAACGTGGCCGGCCCCTCAGGAGGACTGATGTTCACCCTGGCCATGGTCGACGCGCTTAGCCCCGGGGACCTCACGGCCAACATGCCCGTCGCCGGCACCGGCACCATCGACGCTCTGGGCAACGTCGGCCCCATCGGTGACGTGGCCTTGAAGGTCATGGCCGCCACTAGAGCTCACATTCGCATATTCTTCGTCGACCCGGTCGACTACCCCGCGGCGGCGGCGCAGGCGCCAGCCTCGATGCACGTGGTGCGCGTCGCCTCGGTCGTCGACGCCCTGGTCTGGCTCTGTGGCCACGGCGCCACCGACCGGGTCTGCGCCGAGCTCCCCACCATCGAGCACCGCCTGATCGCCAACGGCGGCCTCAAGTAGCGCGTCGGTCTCACCCGCGCCACTACTCTTGGCCTCCAGGCGCCTGGCGAAGTCCAGCAAGCGCTCGACGTGACGGCGCTCGAGACCTCGGTGCGGCACCACGATCAAGTAGTGGTCACTAGCGGACTTCACGTCATCGTGCAGCGCCAAGCTCCACCCGCAGTCGTCCACGAAGGCGAGGTCTCGCCCTTGGGCGAAGAGTGTGATCGAGCGCCACTTCCACGACGCCGGATCGACCTGCTTGCGCTCTTTTCTAGTGGCGTTCAGGTCACTGTGGTGCACGACGGACAGCGTGCCCAGACCCAGCAGGGGGCTCAGGTACTCATTGGCCAGCCCTTCCCACGTCGTCGCCCACACCAGCTCGTAGTGCTCGGCGAGATCAGCCAGCCACTCGCGATGGTCGGGGTTCAGCCGTAGGGTGATCGTGCGAACCGGCGATTTCTCCTTGCGCAGCTTTACGAAGGGGGAGTGGGCGATGGCGCTCATGTCGACCACGACCTGGTGAATCTCGGTGTGAGCGGACGAGCGCGTGTTCAACACGCCGTCGACGTCGAGCATCAAGTAGGGCTTGGGCGCGTCACTCATCGGTGTCCTCAACGAGTACGTCTCCTGACTCAGCGAGCACACCGTGATCGAGGATCACTCGTCCATTGAGGTGGTCCACCTCGTGACGGACCACCCGCGCGTCGTACCCGGTGAAGGTGGTGGTGCACTCCTCACCGTGCTCGTTCACGTAGGTCGCAGTCACCACCTCTGGCGAGTTGACCAAGAACAGGTGACCGGGGATAGACAAGCAGCCCTCGACGCCTTCCTCGGTGTTCTCGCTACGCGCCACCAGTTGCGCGTTGAGGAAGAACCACGGTTCACCTTCTCCTAAGTCGGCGACGAACAGCCGAGCGTCACGACCGATCTGATTGGCGGCCAAACCGACGGCGTTGAGTCCTGCCAGGGAGGAAAACATAGCCCGGCCCAAGTCGGTGATTTCGTCCGTCCACGCGGTGGCGGGCGCCACCTGGGCTAGGCCGGAATCAGGGTGCGTCACGATGTCGTCGTCGGTAAAGAGCCGGAGTTCCATGATGACTACGGTCCGGGACGCGGCGCGACTTCCCCGCAAATGAGAAAACCCCCGCCGACACTGAGTTCGGCGGGGGTTCTCACGGTTGGTGGGTCAATCAGACGATGATCCGAAGTAGGAGCCGTGCTCTTCTCCGTCGATCATGCCAAAGGACGGCGCCGAGAACGGGGCTGGCTCGACCACTGCGTCGACGATACCGAAGGCGTAGGTCTCCTGATCGTCAGCGTCGTCGGTAGCGGGGCTTTCAGCGAACGCTGCGGTCGAGGCTTCACCTGCGACCCCCACGGGTGCGTCGGTGTGGGGCTCGAGCATTGCGTCGATCTCGGCGAAGGAGTCGTCGAGTGAGCGCAGCACGTGGGTGCGAACGTCACTGATCTCGCGGCGCCAGGCAGTGAGCGCGGCGCGCAGGTCGGCAATCTCTTGGCTGATGGTGTCGCGGTCTGCGCGCTGAGCGGCGAGGATGGCCGACGCCTCACTGTGGGCGTTGCTCACCAGAGCGTCGGCGTCGGCCTGGGCCTGGTTGACCATGTCCTCGGCGGTGCTCGCCGCAGCCTCGAGCAACCTCGCGGCCTGGCCCGACACACTGGTGTTCTTCTGGGCTTCGCTCAAGATCTCGGCTCGCTCGCGGTGCATACCGTCGATCACGCTCAACAACGTCTCCATGGTCACTGCCGCGCGGGCGATGATCTCGGCCACTGCAGCCGGGTCGACGCCGTCCTTCTTGACTGGGTTTACGCGGACGCTGCGTAGCTCGTCTACGGTCAAGAACGGCCGAATTGTCTCGTCGTGCATGTCACTCATGACTAACTCCTTGGTTGGCGCACCCGTCGGCCTTTGCCGAGCATCACACGCAAGCCCACTGGGAACTCGGGGAGAACTGTGCCCACAAGGTCCGAACGCGCATATATCCGCAGGCGCCCCCACCCAAAAAGAAAGACCGCCCGCACCTGTCCAAATGGCAAGGTGGGGCGGTCTTTGTGGGGAACGTCAGTTCTTGGCGGTACCGAACTCCAGGGGGAACATCTCGTCCACTGGGGCGGTGCTGAGGCGCACGAGCGCCTCATTCGCGCTCATACCGAGGGCCACCAACGGCACGATGGCCTCGTCGATAGTGATCTCGTTGAGCTGCAAGCTGAGCAACTGGGCGCTTAGGCAGCGCTCCAACAGGAGTGCGTGCAGATTTTCTTGGGGCATTGTCATGATTGTTTTTCCAACCACCCGCGGGTTGGCCTTTCATGCGAGCTACCGTTCACGCAGGTGGGACCACGCCAATGAACCACGTGAAGAGGTGACCTAGGCCGCCTCGTCGGGGATGTCGATGCGGATACGCAGTCCCGTCGGCTTGTTCGACGTGGCGCGCACCTGGCCCTTGTGAGCCTTGACCGCGGCCTCGACGATGGCCATGCCCAGCCCGCTGCCGGCCCCTCGCCGTCCCGGGTCGGCTTGCCAGAAGCGCGTGAAGATGCGTCCCGGATCGCTGACGCCCGGTCCATCGTCGGCGTACTCGAGGACGACACGAGGTCCGCGCCTAGCTATGTTGAGCGTCGCCGTCGTTCCTTCGGGAGTGTGGCTGCGCAGGTTGCCCAAGAGGTTGATGATGACCTGGCTGATCTTGTCGACGTCACCGTCGAGCATCACCACTTTGTCACCCGTCACGGTGACCGGGTGTTGGTAAGAGGCGTCAATCGTGGCGTGATCACCGACCAGATTGTGAACCAGCTCGACGAGGTCGAAGTGCTCGTAGCGCAAGCCACCGATCTCTTCGAGTCTCGCCAGGGACATCAGGTCCTCTACGACTCTCGACATGCGCCCCGCTTCCGAGCGGATGCGCCCGAGGGCCTCGCGAGCAGTCACCTCGTCGAGCTGTCCGCTCTCGAGCAATTGGGCGTACCCCGACACCGAGGTCAGCGGGGTACGCAGCTCGTGACCGGCGTCAGCGACGAAGCGGCGCAACTCCTCGTTGACCTCTCGTTGGTTGCTCACCATGTCTTCTAGCCCGGTGACCATGTTGTTGATCGCCTCGGCCACGTCCGCGTACTCGGTGCCGGCCATGCTTTCGGGCACCTCGATACGCTCGGCGCTGTTACCCTCACTGATGCGCCTGGCCACCTGGGCGATACGGCTGATCGGTGTCACTCCGATCGAGACCACCCAGATGCTGAGGATCAACAAGACCGCGAGGGTCACTAAGGTAGCCAGCAGCTGCTCGAGCCGGACCCCGTTCATTGAGGTGGTGGCCGCGTCGAGACCCGTACCTACGGTGACTTGACGGCCGTTACTCGTGCGCAGCGTGTAGAAGCGCCAGCCCATGTGCGACCACGACACGGCATTCGTTGAAGTCGAGCTTCGCAACGCCGCCCACCCCATGGTCGAGCCGGTGTGCAAGACGAAGCCTGACGAGAGTCGCACTTCGACAATCGAGGTGGGGTCGACGCGCGTCGCTAGATACACCGAGGCCTGGGTGGGGCTGGTCGTGGGGGAGATCTGGTTAACAATCGACTGGGCCTCGCCCGCGAGCTCGATGTCGAGTTGTTCGGAGGCGGCCGATCCCACGATGTGCGCGGAGACGATGTTCACCACCAAGACAATGGCGACCACCCCCACGAATGCGGCCAGTACCCGCTCACGCAGCGTCAGCCGGCGCGGACGACTTCGCACGTTCTAGGCCTCGGGTTTGAGGGTGTACCCAAAACCTCGCACGGTGACGAGCATCTGGTGCGCTCGACCACCGTCGATCTTGCGGCGTAGGTAGGAGACGTAGGTGTCCACGTTGGCCCGTCCGCGGAAGTCGTCGTCCCACACGGCTTCGAGGATCTGCTCACGCTTGACGACTGATCCGGCGTGGCGCATGAGTAGCTTCAAGAGGCGGAACTCGGTGGGGGTCAACGAGATCTCCTCGCCCCCGCGGCGCACCTGGAAGGTGTCCTCGTTCAGTTCGAGATCACCGACGACGAGCCGGTGGCTCTCGGTGGTGCCGGCTCGGCGCAACAGAGCGTCGACGCGAGCCTTTAGCTCATCGACGTGAAAGGGCTTGGTCATGTAGTCGTCACCGATCTCCAGGCCCCGCAGCTTGTCGCTCATGTCGTCACGAGCGGTCAAGAAGAGCATCGGCGCGTGCATCCCTCCGCGCCGTAGCCGTTCGGCGACCTCGAAGCCATCAAGGTCGCCGAGCATCACGTCGAGTACCGCGGCGTCAAAGGCCTGTCCGGCGACGGCGTCCAGGGCCGCCTGCCCGCTGTGGGCCTCGACCACGTCGTAGTTCCCGGCCACCAGCACCATGCGCACCAGCGCAGCGATGTTCTGCTCGTCGTCAACGACGAGGACCCGGGGCTTGGCTTCTGCAAGGGAGTGTTCGGCGGTCATGGCTGTCCTTATTCCTAGGAGTTGGTCGAGTCGTCCGGGCCCGTGCCCGCGTGACTCTCACTAGGTGATCGTGAGCAGGCTGCTCAAGACGTCCACCATCTAGCGGCTCCACAGTGAGAAAGAGCCTCCGCCTCACTGCGCGCCACGACCAGCCCCGCACCATCATCTTCACCAGTGCGTTGGGGCAGTTCCCGCGTCTGCGAGATATAGGAGAAGACCCATGACCCCCTTCGTGAAGTGGACCCTCATCATTGGCACGCCAGCGATCATCATCCTGGCTCTCATTGACCTGCACATCATCTAATCCTCACGAGGCGTAGTCACTCGGGTTCACCCGATCTACGTCACGCAAGCGAAAGACCCTGGTACGCACGTACCAGGGTCTTTCGTGTTTGAGAGCGCCTAGTGCGAAGATACGAATCACTGAAGACAAGTCCGCTCTACGGGTGCGCCACTGCGGAGGTGGCCGATGTCGTCGTCGACGACTGCGAGTGCGAGAGCGCCCAGGTCAAGATGGAGAGATAGATGCCCAACACGTGGCTGCCGTAGACCGGGTCGGTCGACCACGTGCCACCGAGACCGATCCAGGTGGTAACTCGTCCGTGGATCGAAGAGAGATTGACCCACTTCATGTCGCGAGAGACGTAGTGAGCGTCTGCGTAGTTCTTCAGTAGTTCGAGCTGGGCTCGGATGCCTTGGCGCACGCTCGCAAAGGAGTACCCCGCCCCGCAGCTCGCTCCGCACGCGCCCATGCCCGCGAAGTTGTTCCCGCCGCCGTTCATCGCGAACCCACCGGACTCGAGCACCGCTTGGGCGAAGGCCACATCACCGCGCACCCCGAGGGCGTTGCCCTCTTCGATGTATATCTGCGCGATCTGTGTCGGGGTCATGGTGGTGGCGTCGTAGTAGCCGATCGACTGGTACCACTGCGCGAGGTCACTAGCACTTAGCGTCGAGGGACCCATGATGTTGAGTAGGTCCTCACTCCCACCAACCGGTGCTGGTCCGGTGGATGGTTGGCTCAGCTGGCTGGTGGCGTACGACACGCGCTCGGCCAAGGATGAGGCGGCGAGTGCCCTCGATGCGGCAATGCCGCTGGCGACGTTCGAGTAGACCTCGCGGTCACTCGCCACCTGGCCGGAGCCAAAGAGCCCGCCAGCGAGTCCGTTGTCCGGCCCCATTCCGAGTGCGGTGACGTAGGTCGCAATGGCGCTCGCTCGAGCAACGTTCACCGCGCGCCGTGCCTTGTCTTGCAAGATCCGCCCCTCGGCGGCCAATGAGTCGTAGGTCGTCTGCCACGTCGCTCGCAGCGCATCGGCGGCCGCGCTGTGGGCGGGCAAGGCGTTGAGGGACACCGAACTCGTGGCGAGCGCGGTCTCTAGTGTCAAGAGTCGCTGGACCTCACTCAAATTGACGTCCGGGTTTCGGCCAGCGCTGGCGACGTACCCGACGGCAGGCAGTCGGGTCGGTGCCGAGGTGGCACCTTTGGGAAGTGGGGGCAGGGGCGCGGGCAGAAGAGCGACACCCAAGACGCTTATCAAGGTGGCGACCGCCGCCCAGAAGAGCAGGCGTGGCAGGTAGCGATGCACGAACTCCATCGGCCTCCAGGCGGTCGAAACGGACCGGTCCTACTGTTCGCTCTTGACCACCTCGAGCACACAACCCGTTGTCACCACGCGGCCTACAAGGGTTCTCCACGGCAATTCCTCGAACTTCCAACTTGCCGATATCCGCGCCCCAAGAACAGTTGTTGACCATGGCCCCGGGCACTCTCCACCGAAAAACACGTGTGCACGTGCGCCGGACCTTCTGGCGATCCTTCACCATGCTCGAGCTGGCGGCCACCCTGGTCATCATCGCTATTCTCGCGCTCATCACCATCGCCACCTTCAACGCCGTCGAGCAGCGCAACATCTCCAGTCGCGACCAAGCCGGTCTCTCCGCGCTCGCCAACGACGCGCTCGCCATTGCCCACGGCAACGGTCGATCCTTGCCCAACGCCGCCGACCTGCAGACCGCCATCGGGGAAGTCGCCTCCAGCTCGCAGGCCACCGGACTCGGTGCGGTGGCCAACGCGCAAGGCACCGTACTCACCTCGGCGACCGGTAGCGTCGTGTCCTCGGTCACTCCGGGAATCGTCTCCGCGGACGTCTCCACGAAGAACGCCGTCGGTCTGGCCATGGCCACGACCGCGGGTGGCTGTGCCATGGTGTACATCACCCCTCAGCAGGTCGTCACCTTTGGATGGACGACCAACATCGGCGCCAGCTGCAACGGCACCCAGGCCCTGGGCGGATCCGCGCAGGCCGCCCCGAGCTACGTCGCCCCGCCGTCGACGCCGTCGAACGTCACCGCCACCGCCGGCAACGCCCAAGCGGTCGTCTACTGGACTGCCCCGAGCAACACCACCGGCATCACGGGTTACACCGTTCTCTCTACGCCGGGTTCGCTCACCTGCACCACCACGGGTGCCACGAACTGCACGATCACCGGCCTCACCAACGGCCTGAGCTACACCTTCAAGGTCGCGGCCGTCTCGTCGAGCGGTACCGGGGCCTACTCCTCGCCGTCGTCGGCCATCGTGCCCTCCACCGTGCCAGGCGCTCCTACTGGTGTGGCCGCCACGCCCGGTGCGGGATCGGCCCAGGTCGCGTGGACCCCACCGGCCTCGAACGGCGGAGCCAGCGTCACCAGCTACACCGTCACCTCTTCTCCGGGCAACCTCACGTGTACCTACACCGTGGTCAGCCCCGAAGCCGACACCTGTGCCGTTTCGGGCCTGACCATCGGCACGAGCTACACCTTCACCGTCAAGGCCACCAACGCCGCCGGCACTGGTCTCTCGTCAGCTCCGTCTGCCGCGGTCGTGCCGATATCTGGCGCCAGCGCCCCGACCAATGTCGTCGCGACCGCCGGCAACCAGAGCGCCACCGTCAGCTGGAACGCCTCGACCAACAATGGTGGATCCACCATCACCGGCTACACCGCGACATCGAGCCCCGGCGGCTTCACCTGCACCACCTACTCGTGGCAGGCCACTCCGACCTCGTGCACGATCTCGGGACTTGCCAACGGCACCTCGTATACCTTCACGGTCACCGCCACCACCGCGGCCGGCACCGGCCTGGCCTCCTCAGCGTCGAACGCCGTCACCCCCGCCACCGTGCCGGGTGCCCCCACCAACGTCACCGGAACGCCAGGTGACACCCAAGTCAGCGTCTCGTGGCTCGCTCCGTCGAGCAACGGCGGCGCCTCAATCACGTGGTACACCGCCACGGCCTACCAGGGCGGGGTCGCGACGTCGTACAGCTGCACCACCTCCTCACTGGGCTGCACGGTATCTGGCCTCACCGACAACACGGCCTACACCTTCGTGGTCACCGCCACCAACTCGGTCGGCACCGGCGCAGCCTCGACGGCCTCCGCGTCTGTCACTCCGCAGATCCTGTTGACCGTTCCAGCTGCTCCG
>Ga0214192_1000354_pt1 | contig 28950 bp, 14 predicted proteins | sample TroBogEpilimnion_44_FD_153030 | JGI IMG/M metagenome (GOLD analysis project Ga0214192, IMG submission 153030) | Freshwater microbial communities from Trout Bog Lake, WI - 29JUL2008 epilimnion | ecosystem: Environmental > Aquatic > Freshwater > Lake > Epilimnion/Euphotic zone | place: Trout Bog... | reverse complement strand
CCTCGCGCGAGTAAAGTGCTCCGTTCGAATAATGATGGTGAGTCAGGGCATGACCATCCTGACCGATGAGCTCTTCCTCGGCATACCCCAGCAGATGAGTAGCAGCAGGATTAACAAAAGTAATATTGCCGTTGCCATCTATGCCAATAATACCGTAGTTAGCTGAATCAAGAATAAGCCGTGTTCGCTCCTCGCTCGCTTGCAAAGCCAGTCGAGAATCAAGAGCATCCAGCGCAAAGCCAATATCGTTAACCACAGATTTAAGGATCGTAATGACCTGATCGTCAAAAAAGTTTTTCCAAGCGTTATAGAGCGAAAATACTGCATAAATCCGCCCTGCTCTGAACACTGGAAAAGATGCACTGGAATGCCAGCCATGGCTAAGTGCTTGCTCTGCCCAAGCTGCCATAGCAGGATTGTGGGCAAAATCGTTGTTGATTTGTACCGTCCGTTCACGCCAAGCTGTGCCAGTGATTCCACGGCCTTGGGGTAGTTGACCATCTGAAGAAATCTGAATATCCTCAAGATAATCTGCACCCTCTCCGGCAATATACTTAACCAAAATACGGTGAGTATCCGGTTCTTCAATACCAATCCAAGCCATTCGCATCAAGCCACTGTTGACCGGAATATGGCAAAGCTGTTCCAGTATCTGGCATTCGCTGGCAGCAAGTAGCGCAGATTCACTAATTCTGGACAGGTCGCGATACAAATCATTGAGTCTTGCCACTCGCAACTCGCTGAGCTTGCGCTCGGTGATATCCAAGCCAACACCATCCCATACAGTGCAGCCATTCTCAGTTCTATGTGGATAAGAATTGATCTGCAACCACATTTCTTCCCGATGAGGCAGGTTTAATTTGAGCTCCTGTACGAATGTCGAAAGCGTTGCGAAGCTATGCGCCTCAGCTTGCTGATAAAGTTGCCGAGAATCCTCATCCATCAAAGAAAATAGTAGATTAGGATCCATCAGCACCTGTTCCGGTTTGTAATTAAACATCTGTTCGATGCTACCGCTGATGTAAAGAAAGCTGCGTGTCCCGGTAGGAGACAACTGGAAGCGATAGACAAATCCATTGGGGATGTTGTTGCTCACCATATCGATCTGCTGCAAAACCGAATTTTTTTGCGCTTCAATCTCCAAAAATTTGATGCGCTCCTGCTGACGGAAAAGCCGAACCAAGACGAAACTAACAATCAGCACGGCAAACAGAGTAATCCCAATAATCCAGAACAACACACTGATTACCGGTGCCAGTATTTCCTGACGGTCGATCTTAGCAATCAAATACCATGGAGTACCTTCTATGTGGTTGTACGCGAACAAGACTTCCATCCCTCGATAATCTCGGCTGATACCGACACCCGATTCCTTACTCAATTCATGTTTCAGAAATGTCTCTAATTTACCTTGCTGAATGGACTGTCTTGAGATAACGAATGATGGCTCGCCGGACGTTGCGGTGATATACAAAGCATCATTACCGTCATATTCCATCAGCAAAATTTCCGCAGTCTTGCTGGGAGTAGGCCAAGATTTAAGCTGAGGAAAGATATAATGATCTACATATATATGGATAATAATGGCGGCAATCGTCCGTCTACTGCTAGCATTTTCGGATTGGATAGGCGCTATCCAGTCTATGTAAGTACCGCCTGAATCGGATTTAAAAAAATCCGTATGCAGTACCTTGCCACTTGCCAAGGCTAGTTTAAGAATATCTACTGTTGGGCTAGAAAGGGATACAGGGTTGGTACTGACTAACATTTCTCCATTAATACCAACCAGCGAAACTGCTTCGTAGTTATAGGCTTTGATCATCAGTTGCAAGTGTGACTGCAAAACATCCCTGTACTTGGCGTTGTTCGGCTGCTGCATTAATTTCTCAACACTTGCACTAATATTCTTGCTCTCGCTGAATATCAGACTGTCCCCATTTCTTTCAAAAAGCCAATTGTGAAGACTAACTGACTTGACCTTGACCACATTATTGAGGTTAGTGAGCATTTCACGCTCGGTCTTGGTCGTTTCCATCTGGTAGTAGACTGTCGCCAGCAAGGAAACCAGCAGGAACAGTACAATTACGGAAGTGACAGAAGCCTTAAAATTTGACATTTATAATAAAGGCAGTCTTTTTCTGCAGGGTATTGTATTTAAATGATTATTTATCATCGGATTGGCTGTCTCATTACTACCTACCTTAATGCATTATAACTTGCTACCTGTACAGGATAATCTCAGTAGACTATATTAGACAATCCGTGTATAGGTATTTTCATTAACTCTTAAATAAGTAATGAGTATATCGCGTTTATTAGTTAGCTTCGTCCCTTTTCAATTAATTAACATAAATATTTAATAAAAAGCAAATATTTTTATTAAGCATCTGATAGATAAAGCAATATTTACTATAAATGGTGAATTACTGACTCGGTTTTATGTCAAATTTGTGAACTTGTAGTTTATGATATAATCAGACGATTTATGCAATCAGGTAGCAATCCGCATGAGTATTAAGTCTGATAAATGGATCCGCCGAATGGCGGAACAATATAAAATGATCGAACCCTTTGAACACAGTCAGGTCAGAGCATCAGAAGGTGGTAAAATCATTTCTTACGGCACCTCCAGTTATGGCTATGATGTCCGTTGTTCAGATGAATTTAAAATTTTCACTAATATCAATTCTGCTATTGTCGATCCAAAAAACTTCGATTCCAATAGCTTTGTTGATGTCAAAAGTGATGTCTGTATTATTCCACCGAATTCATTCGCGTTAGCCAGAACCGTTGAATATTTCCGAATACCTAGAGAAATACTCACCATCTGCTTAGGCAAATCAACTTATGCACGCTGTGGCATTATTGTTAATGTCACGCCTTTAGAGCCGGAATGGGAAGGTCATGTCACTTTGGAGTTTTCTAATACCACACCACTTCCAGCAAAAATTTATGCCAATGAAGGTGTAGCACAGATGCTCTTTTTTAGCGGTGATGAAATTTGTGAAACATCTTATAAAGATAGAAATGGCAAATATCAAGGGCAAACTGGAGTGACTTTACCCAAAGCATAAATAAACCATAGGGAATTATTTAACTAAACAACAATGTTAAATAATCCCCTGTTTACTTGTTATTCTGTTTTTGGCTTAGCACGTCTGGAAGGAGAACTGAGTCTTTTTTTGCTTTTATCGACTGGTTTCGTTGTGCCATCTACTTTAGAAATATTCAGTGGCAGCCCTACAACGCGAATTTTCTTTAATTCATTCAGTAGTTCTTTTGGCATACCAGCAGGTAATTCAACAGTACTATAATCTTCTTCAATTTTAATACGGGCGATATGTTCGCCAGCAATTCCGGTTTCATTAGCAATGGCACCAACAATATTTCCCGGCTTAACCCCATGAGCATGACCCACTTCTATACGAAATAATTCTAACTCGATATCAGAGCCTGAAAATGATCTTTTCGGTCTACGTTCCCTATCGCCACTTCTATCACTACCTCTTTCCCTGTCACCTCTAGGTGAGCGCTCTTCACGATCACTTCTTGGACGATCAAATTCTTTTTCTTTGGCTTTTTTAGGTGGGTTTTGCATAAGCAGAGGATTATCACCCTGCACTAGTTTTGCCAAAGCGGCTGCGATTTCAAGAGCAGAAACATTGTGTTCTTGCTGATATTGCTCTATTAACTGACTGAAAAAACTCAGTTCTTCGGCAGCTAAGGTATCGGTAATATTTTGTTTAAATTTAGCGATACGTTTATTATTAATTACTTCCGTTGAAGGTAACCCCATTTCTTCAACTTTCTGTTTAGTTGCTTTTTCAATATTCAGCAATAACTTTCTTTCTCTGGGTGCAATAAATAATATGGCATCGCCGGTACGACCCGCACGACCTGTTCGCCCAATTCTATGCACATAGGATTCGGTGTCATAAGGAATATCATAATTGACAACGTGAGTAATCCGATCAACATCGAGACCACGAGCAGCAACATCGGTTGCAATTAAAATATCTAACTTGCCATTTTTAAGATGGTTAATAGCTCTTTCACGTAAAGATTGCGACATATCACCATTAATAGCAGCCGCCGAATACCCACGTGCTTCTAGTTTTTCAGCTAATTCGATGGTAGCCGTTTTGGTTCTAACGAAAATAATCATGCCATCGAAAGTTTCAACTTCCAATATCCGGGTCAAGGCATCCAGTTTATGAACACCGCTAACAACCCAGAAGCGCTGGCGAATATTTTCTGCTGATGCGTTGGTCACTTTAATGGTAATTTGCTCAGGGTCTTGCAAATACTCATTAGCAATTTTACGAATAGCGACTGGCATGGTTGCTGAAAACAGTGCTATTTGACGATCATCGGGCGTTTGTTCAAGTATCCACTCTACATCATCAATAAAACCCATACGCAACATTTCATCGGCTTCATCAAGTACTAAAGTACTTAAACTATCCAGATTCAAAGTGCCTTTACGCATGTGATCCATAACACGACCTGGTGTACCCACTACTACATGAGCGCCGCGTTTTAATTGACGTAATTGTGTACTGTAATCTTGTCCACCATAAATAGGCAAAACGTGAAAACCTTTCATATGCGCTGCATAGCGTTGAAATGCTTCTGCAACCTGAATGGCTAATTCACGGGTGGGGGCTAACACTAGAACTTGAGGGTCTTTTTGTTTAAGATCGATACGAGATAAGATTGGCAGAGCAAAAGCAGCGGTTTTACCGGTACCGGTTTGAGCTTGTCCTAAAACGTCTTTTCCTTGTAACATAAAAGGAATGACTTGTGCCTGAATAGGCGAAGGTGTTTCATAACCGACATCTTGAAGTGCTTTAAGCACCGGTTCAATCAGTGCTAAATCACAAAAAGAGGGTAATGTAGAAACATCGTTGAGCATGGATTATACCTGTAGGAATAAAAGAATGCGCGGAAGCGCGTAGAAATCTTTGTTTAACTTTATATTATACCTTATTTTATAGATATTTGCAGTTTTTTGATAGTGATTTCATTAAATTCAAAGACTTACTTTTTATGTAATGCATTTTACTACTGATAGTCTAATAAGTAGCTTTTCTTTACCTAGTTAACCAACTAATTTCGCTTAAACAAACAAAAAATCTACGTAGGTGCGAATTTTTTATGCTCAAAAGGTTTCCACAATAGCGAATGAATTCGCCCCTACCCTTGTCCGAATTATTTCATGCTCTTTCTTGGCTGGCTTTTAAAAATCGTCGATAAAACCAATAGCCTAATATGACAAACAACAACCAAACGCTCACCAAAGGACCAATAACCCCATCGTAGGCACTGACTAAATAAAGATAAGGCGACTCAGAGTTGGTATTAAAAAACGCTTTACTGACTTTTATTTGCCAAACCCAAGCAGTATGGCAACCAATACAAACACCTAAGCCCGCATTCTCCCTGACTCTAAGTAATCCCAAAAACAAACCTACCATTAGCAAAGCACAAAATGCAGACAAAATGGCAGGATTAAATAAATTATTGAGCGCGACAAGCAGTAATTTAAAAGTGTCGATTAAATCTGTATTAGTTACTGAGATTGTTTTTTTTGTGGTTAAAAAATGCAGCGCTGCATAATAAATAGCTGATATAAAAATTGCACGAACTGTTGTGGTGTTTTTGTTATATGCAGACAATAACAAGCCACGAAACAAAGGTTCCTCTAACAATGAAATCAATAAAGCTAACAACAGCGATACGATCAATTGGGTCAAAAGATGAGTGACTGTCCACTGCTGAGTCTCATCGATGACATTAATCTGCAAACTATAAAGCAACAAAAACACAGGTATCAACGTGATAAAACCTAATATAAATCCCTGCCCCATTTGCTTAAAAAAAACAGGTGGTCGGTTAAATCCTAAATCGTTTGTTGTTAATTTTAGATAGCGCATGGCTGGATAAATGCAGGCTACCAAAAGTATCTGTGTGGTAATACTGATGACTTTATTAATGGGTACGCCATTAATAAAGTTTCCTATGAGATAAGCGATTACACAAGCAATCGATGCTAAAAAAATTAATACCAGCATAGGAATAAAGACAGATAACAATCGACTCATTCCTTGAAATCTCCCCAAAGCATTTGTACAGCCGACAAAGCTGCTATCGATGCAGTTTCGGTACGAAGAATTCGTGCGCCTAGGCGGACAGGAGTAAAACCAGCCATTTTAGCCAACTCCCGTTCTGACTGAGCGAATCCTCCTTCAGGTCCTGTCAATAAAGTAACGTCTGATGACTCAGGCATTAATTGCGCAAGTGAAACCTCGGCATACGGATCAAGAAATACTTTAAGACCCGCCTGTTGTTTAACCCAATCATGCAAATAGTGTATTTCATTAAATACGGGTAATTCAGTACGCCCCGACTGCTCAGATGCGTGCTGGATAATTTTTTGCCAATGCAACCATCGCTGCGGCTTTGTTTCTCCTTTAAACTGCACCACGCAACGCTCTGTGAGTAACGGTGTTATCTGATTAACGCCCAATTCAACTGCTTTCTGTACTGACCAATCCATTTTGTCACCTCTTGAGATCGCTAACCCCAAAGTAACTTTTAATTTTGATTCAACACTGCGTTCATGCCACTGGTCGATATTAATCAGCACTGTTTTTCGCGTCACTTCGCCCAGTTTACAAAAGAACTCGCCACCCTGACCATTAAATAAGATGAGGCTATCCTCTTTTTTTAAACGTAATACTGTACGCACATAATGTGCGCTATCATCATCCAGTTGAATCTGTGAGCCTTGAGCTAGAGGCAGTGAAGTATATAATCTTGAGACGCGCATAGGTTGGTATCAGAAAGGGCTTAAAAAAATGCAATTTAGCAGAATCTAATCGACAACCGCATAGTTTATAGACTGCCAAGCAACATCAGCAAGCAGGGTTAACTCTGCTTCAGTAATGACATAAGGGGGCATAAAGTAAATGACCGAACCTAAAGGTCTAAGCAAGACATTTTTTGCTAACGCATGTTGATAAACTTTAAGTCCTCGGCGTTGTTGCCAAGGATAAGCTTCTCGGGTACGTTTGTCTTTAACCAATTCTATCGCTAAAATCATGCCCGTCTGCCTAACTTCAGAGATTTGAGGATGATCGATAAATGGTTCGGTTAGTTTGGTCATTATATTGGCTAACTGTCGATTATTAGCCATCACATCCTGTTGTTGAAAAATCTCCAGAGTAGCCAGCGCCGCACGACATGCCAAAGCATTGCCCGTGTAACTGTGAGAATGTAGAAAAGCGGTCAGTTGCGTGTAATCGTCATAAAATGCCTGATAAATAGTATCCGTAGTCAATACAGCTGATAACGGTAAATAGCCACCGGTTAAACCTTTCGATAAACACATAAAATCAGGGCTGATGTCGGCCTGTTCACAAGCAAATAAACTACCCGTGCGCCCAAAACCGACAGCTATTTCATCAGCTATTAAATGTATACCGTAATGATCACAGGCTTTACGCAATAATTTTAAATACACCGGATCATACATACGCATACTACCGGCACACTGTACTAACGGTTCAATAATAACAGCGCAAACTTGATCGGCGTGTTGTGCCAATGTCTGCTCCATTAGTTGAAATCGTCGTATAGAATAATCAGCCCAAGATTCCCCTGATTCACGGTAATAACAATCTGGTCCCGGTACTGTCAATACTTCCATTAATAAGGGAGCGTAGGTTTCTTTATATAAAGCGACATTACCAACGGCTAACGCCCCTAAAGTTTCACCGTGATAACTGTTTTCCAGAGTCACAAATTTTGTCTTTTGAGTTTGCCCCAAATTACGCCAATAATGGAAACTCATTTTTAATGCGACTTCTACCGCTGAAGAGCCATTATCCGCGTAAAAACAGCGTGTTAAACTTTCGGGAGTAACCGCTACTAATTGTTCAGCCAACTTGATAGCAGGCTCATGGGTAAATCCGGCAAAAATTACATGCTCTAACTGATCAATTTGATCTTTTAGAGCTGCGTTAATATTAGGGTTTGCATGACCAAATAAGTTGACCCACCACGAACTAATGGCATCTAGATAACGATGACCTTCAAAATCTTCCAACCAAACGCCTTGAGCTGATTTGATAGGAATCATAGGCAACTGTTCGTGGTCTTTCATTTGGGTGCATGGATGCCACAAGACAGCCAAATCACGATCAGTCAAAGCTTGATTATTCATATCAACGGAGTAAGCAGTAATAGTCAAAATGTTAAGTTAATACGAAAGCAATGATTGCTAAACTATAAGCTATTTGATGATGACTAATGCTTATCTTCTATGCTTTTCAAGGTCTCTTTCGCTTCCTTTAAGCCCGAAAAATCAACTTTTTTATCCAATGCTTGTTGTAAATACTGTTTTGCCTGTTGATAATCAGCCAATTTAAAATAGGTCATACCTAAATGATAAAGGTTTGAGACTATATCAGCATTTAATGACTGTGCTTTCAATAAAGTTTGTTTAGCTTCATTATATTGTCCTTGTTGATAGTAAAACCAAGCGGCGGTATCTATTAAAAAAGGATTTTTGCTTTCAATTAATGACGGTATCAATTGAACAGCCAATGCTACGGCAGATTTGTCTTTACCATAAGCTGTAATATAGGCAACCAACTCATTCACTACCGCCAAAGAGTCCGGTCTTTGTTGATGTATTTTCTCATACAAAGCGATCACTTTGTTATATTGACCTTCTCTATGATAAACATTGACCAACTCCGTCACGAGTTCAGAATTATCGGCACAGTTTTGAATACCTTTCGTTAAAATAGCAATTGCATCATCAGATTTTTTTTGCAACTGATCAATAACCGCGATATTTCGATAAGGTTTTGACCAGTTTGGATTGATCTTGATCGCTTGCTGATAAGCATCAATTGCTTGACCATATTGATTAGTCTGGGTATATACACTTCCCAATAAATTATAGGCAAATGCATTATTCGGCTGTTTTTTGTTGACATCATTGAGTTTACTAATCGCTTTGTCGGATTGTTTTAAAGCTAAAAATCCGGTTATCAGCTGACTTAAAGGCTCAATGGCATCTGTCTGTTTTTGTAATGCCAAATTCAAAGGCTCTATACTTTTATCAAATTTACCTTCAGCCTGATAACTTAAACCTTCTAAATAATAACCCAAGGCATCATTACTATAAATGGACTGAATTTGTTTGGTAATTTGTAATGTCTGCTGCCATTGCTTTTGTTCTATATAAATTTTAAATAAAGCTTCCAACCCATTTTTGCTGTTAGGATTAATTTTAAATAAGGTATTAAGCTGTTGTTCTGCTTGCTTGGTATTACCTGTTTTTAATAATAAATCAACTAACTCAATACGGGTAAGTTCATCTTTGGGATCAACGTCCAATACTTTTAATAAGTTTTCTGTTGCCAAAAGCGTGTTATTACTCAATCTGTGTGCTTTACTCAGCAGTTTAAGCACTCTTATATTGTCTGGTTCTATCGCTAAGATATCTCTTAATTCAGTAACAGCTTGTTCTACTTTATTGTCAATTAAAGTTAGTTCTGCTTTAAGAATGAGTGCATCAACATTTTTTGCCTGTTCGCTCAAATTAGTATTAATGAGTAATTTGGCATCATCAATCCGGGCTTTAGAAATATACAACTGAGCTAATTTATTACGGGCAATCACTACCTGTGGGCTGTCTTTAGCCAAAGTAATCGTTTCTTTTAAGGTTTCTTCAACGTCTGCATCTTGTTTTTGTATGCTTTGCAAATCAGCCAGTTTAAATCGTAAATTAAAATTCTCTGGCTTTTCTTCAATCATTGGAATTAATTCTGCTATAGCCACTTCGGCTGTTCTTTTACTTGCTAAAAAATCAACCAACAATAATTTTGCAGATTCATCTTCTGGCAAATCTTTTACCGCTTGACGTAAAATTTCTTCAGCAGAATCCAATTTTTTATTATTAATAAAAAACATTGCCAAACGTTGGCGATGAATTAATTGTTGAGGCTCTATAGCAATAATCGCTTCCAATAATTCTTGTGCTTTATCGACTGACCCTATTTGTATAAAAAGATTGGCTAATAATAAACGCGGCTCTACCTCTGTTTTATTTTTATCGATACAATTTTGTAAAAGACTTTTAGCTTTATCGATCTGACCAATTTTTGCGTTTAATGACGCCAGTAATAAAGTTGCGGCAATATTGTCCGGATTTTTATTAAGAATTTGTTCGGCTTTTACAAAAGCTGCATCAGTATTATTTTGAGCGGACAGTACACTTGCCAATAAGCTATTTGCATCAATATTATCAGCATCAATTGTCAACGCATCTTTAACTAGCTTTTCAGCTTCCGGGATTTTGGCAGCCATTAACAAAATATGACCTAATTTTATTCTGGCAGGTACATTTTTAGAGTCTTCAAGAATAATGTCTTGATAAATGTTTACTGCATCTTGCATATCACCTATTTTTGATAGCGTTTCAGCTATTGCAAACTTAGCATCGGTATTTTTCGGTTCTACCGCTATGGCTCTCTGAAAAGCAGCTTTGGCATTTTGATAATCACCTGATTTAAACAGTCGTGTTCCTTCTGCGATTGCTGCTGTTCTGTCGCTTTCATAATTATCACAAGCTGACAACATAGTTAGCAAACAGACTATTAATAATTTTTTACGATAGATTTTTGCATGCATAATATAATTTCCTTTGAAATTAATGCGTTACATTTTAATGACGTTTAATGAAACGATAAATAATCGTTTAGCACTTGAAATGAATGGTTGCTTTATCACTAAGATGCTAATGAGTTTAGCAAGAAGATATGGAAAAAACTTTCTGAACTGATATGAATTTAAGTAAAGCTAATGATTATTTATAACCATTGACAGGTACTTATTGACTTTGAAAATCTTAAGACAATAAGTACCTAGTGAATAATTGCAGATGAAGTTGATATCGAAAAAATCGGGTTATTTCTTTGTATTCTGCGTATTATCAAACTTCTGCTTGTTAATTTTGTCTTGGTATTCTTGCATAATAGTATCGAATTCAACACTTTTAAACTGTAGTAAAGGCTCTGTGTCTAAGAAACGACCGACAACACCCTTGTGCTGACAACTGTCATAACCAGAAATTACTTCTTTAGCGGCTTCAAACATTTTTAAATTTTTACTTTCGCATGAATTAAGTTCAGCGACTGTGATTTGGTGATTGTTTTTTAAAAGATTATGCTCGGCTGCCAAATCATTTCTGGATTTAACTAACGCATTATATTTATCAACAGTTTCACGTAATTTAGACGTCGTTGCTTCTAATCGTGCTTGCGTTTCATCAGTACTGGTCTTTTGAACCGTTAAATCAGCATTCAATTTATCAATGGTAGCCGTAGTCGTTGCTTTTTCATGATCTAAATCTTTTTTAACTTGATCCAGATCAGTCATGAGTTTAGCAAGGTCTGTTTTCAGCTTATCTCTTTCGGCAGTGGCATCCTTGACCATCGTTTGCAATTTACTAATGGCCTTGGCATTTTCACTTCCCTTATCTTTATTGGCTGCAATAACTGGCTGACATACCAATAAACTCACTGACAACAGCCAAAAAACGAATGATTTCATAATGCTATATCCTAGATTTGGCTTTTAGAATTTGGTATTCAGATCAAGTTGCAAAATATCATTACTATACTTTGGTCCTGAAATAACATCAGTACTTAACCATCTGCCGGTAAACCAGACGTTTTTCATCAAACCGTAGTTACCACCGACAACCCAACCTTTAGCATTTGTTCCACCTAAATGGAAGTCTGAATCTGTATAGGCATCGACAACCGCATCACGTTCAACATATTTATACAGCGAAAACACGTTCCATTGTCCTGAACGGTCTACTTTTGGGTGACCAAAATCAACTCTGGCTTGCCATGCGTTGGTTTGTTCACCGATGTGTTGATTATTATTAACTCGGTTAAGAAGATTAGCATTATTAATGTTATAACCAACGTTTTTAGCAAAATCAGCCCCTACAATAATATGGTAGGGTGCAAAGTTCGCTAAATCATAACTTAAATTGGCGTTAACAATTTTAAAATCAGAAGCCAACCCGTATAAATTAGTTATACCTGTCGGATTACCATTCGCATCAACTAAGCTACAAACGCTGGATAATGTATTACCCCACTGTAAGAATTGGGGGACAGATAAATTAGTGTTTGCTGAGTTGGTTGCGCAGTTACCGTTTGAATTAGGGGTTGCCTGCATATTTCGATAATCGTAATACGCCACTGCTGATTTCAGCGCATTGCTGTTTTTGAATCCCCAATCTAAGCCCACCTGTCCACCAAACAACCATTTGTTACCCGATGAATACGCTGATTCCTGTAATGGAAAACCACCAACAGTCGCATAAACATTACGGCTACCATCGTCTTTTGTTTGCTGATTGAGCAAATTACCCAAGCTGTAGCGAGTAGTTGCTGCCAAACCTTCAAAAGACAAGTCAGTATCCCAAACGAGTTCACTACCACCGGTAAATTCAGCGCCACCGACATAGTAAGGGTTAGCAATACGCCCACCTGATACGGTCAACCATTTAAACCCTTTGTCATTAATAGCTTCATATTTAAGAAAGGCACGATCAAGGTTAAACTGGTACTGACTGCCGGTATTCCCTAAAGTTTGATTCGTTGATACTGGATCAGGCATATTACCTGTTGCCAAGCGAATACCTGCCTGCACACCATCGGTCACTTGAGCATCAATCGCTAAGCGTAGACGTTCACGAAAACGTTGACGGTTATTGGTTGTGTTTAATACCGGAAGCTGTCCGAGTAATGGCTGACTCTGTAAACGGCTTAAACCGCCAGCTGTATCAATGGCTTGATAATTAACAAAACCAGAGGCATTATCACTCGCCATAAATTCGTTTTGCGATCTTAAGCGCAAATCACCAGATAATTTAAAGCGATTAACCCAGTCTGGTAGAGCGTCTGGTGTTCCCCACTTTTCATTTTTGGCTTTTTGCATCACTTCGCTAACAACTTCTTCACGTAAATCGGTACGTACCTGTTTACGAATTTCATCTTTAACAAAATCTGGTACATAAGGTACTCTGACTTCACCGGGCTCTGGTGCAGCATCTGGAGCCGTCTGCGTAGCTGCCGTTTGATTTTGTGCTTGGGCTTCAGCATCGCTTTCAGCTTTTTTAATCATTTCAGCAGCCACTTTTTCAGTCAACACACCTTGTTTGACTAATTCTTTGATTAAATTAGTGGTAGTGTTACGCAATTTCAACAACTCTTCTTTTTCACCTGCTTGCGCTACACTTGCCAGACTACACAGCACTAATGCAATCAGCTGCTTGTTCTTATCCATTTTCTTACCTGCACGTAATTTAAATTCTTGATGTAATTTTTGTAACATAACCACTTGATTTGATAAACCCGTTAATTTGTCGTGATTTCAAATTCAAACCATTTGGTACCGTTTATGCCAACGGCGGGTTCACTAATTTTCTTAAACTTGCTCATATGTTTTTTGATAATGGTATCAATTTCAGTGTCATTAGAGCTCTTAGCTAATTCAAACTTGACTATAGTGCCATCAGGCTCTATCCAAACTTTAATCCATGCACTGTATGATTTTTCCGTTAAATCTTCTTTATCAGCAAGATATTCGTTAATTTCTCGTTTAAGCGTAGCACCGTAGTATTTTAGTGGATCACCACCGCCACCACCTGCACGTCCACCAGGAACACAGTTACCTACACAAGGCGCGCCGGTTCCATTTGCACTAGGTTCGCCATCACCTTTGGGTCCTGGTGGACCCGGTGGGGGCTCATCATCAATGGGCTTAGGTTCTGGCTGATCAATTTTTTGTTCTGGCTCCTGATCAGGTGACCGCTCAACCTTCGGTGGTGGCGGTGGCGGGGGCGGTGGTGCAGCTAAAGTAATAGCCTGAATTTTTTTTTCTTTTTTAGCCGGCTTTTCTTCCATATTGCTAATAAGATTAACAATTACAAAAATTGCACCGATTACTATGATTCCGCCAATAATAGCTGGCAAATAGCGTCGAAAAGTCTTTTTATGTTGAGTCATTGACTAGGCTTATTTCGCTATATTTTGGGTAACAAGTCCGATTTGAGTAATATCAAGCCGACCTAATAAAGCTAAAACATCTACAATTTTAAAGTATTGCACACTCGCATCACCTTTAACAACCACAGGTAAAGCCGGATTAACCGCTTTGTACTGTTGTAAAGTAGACTCCAATTGTTCCATTGTTACTGGATAGGTATCTATAAAAATAGTGCCATCGGCGGTAATTGTTATCGCTTTAGTTTGCGGTTTCGCTAAACTTGGAGCATCACTGGCTTTAGGTAAGTTAACAGTAATACCTTGTACCGATGCAGTACACATTAAAATAAATACCACCAACAATACGTATGCCAGGTCCAGCATGGGCGTGACGTTAATTTCGTCATACGCTTCATTTTCTTCTTGTACTTTCATGAATTAATGCTCTGATCTATTATTGCAGGACAGAAATTAAACAGTATGTTGTTCTGCAAGTTTTGCGACAAATTCGTCAACAAATACATGCATATCAGCAGATACCACTTTAATTTTACTACCCAGATAGTTGTAACCAAACAAAGCTGGAATTGCCACACCAAGTCCGGCAACTGTCGCCGTTAAAGCTGCTGCAATACCGGGTGCAATTGAGTTGACATTAACTTCGCCACTAACAGCAATAGCCGCGAAAGTAATCATTACTCCAACAACAGTACCTAACAAACCTAAGAATGGACCACCACTAATTGCAATAGTCAATAACACCATTTGTGAGTTTAAACGTTGCAATTCTCTTACAACAACGGCATCCATTGATGCTTTAATAGCAGACATGGCACCGGCGGAAATCATTTGTGATTCATTACCCTGTTTGTTCAAGCGTTTATTCATCTCCTCAACACCGACATGATAAATACGGTAGGTTGATGACCCTTTAAAGGTATCCGCATGACCACTTAAAGAAAATAATAAAGGTGATTCATCAAATTCATCATCTTCTTCCGAGTTCTGAGTATTCAACTTAGTAAGATCAGCATTACCCAATTCACTGAAGGCTTCTTCAAACTTTTTATTAGCTTTTTGGATGCTGTTAAGCACAATCGCTTTAACAAACATAACCATCCAGCTGATGACAAACATAACCATCAAGATACCAATAATAACCCAACCGTCGATGGTTACGTTATCAAGGGTTGCCATGAAGTAGGATTCGCCGCCTTCATCACTATCAGGCGTCATATCTTCGCCATATGATACTAAAGCTGAACCAACACCTTGCATCGCTACATCAAATTTGATGGCATTAACATCACGAGCGGTTTTATAAACTGTCAACTGATCTAAAGAACCTATGAAACCCCGTTTACCCGCACTATCAGCACCGATGGTCATTTCATTTGTTAAATCAGCCAATTGCACCGGATAAGTTCCGGCAGCAGCACCATCAACATACAGAACCAAACTATCTGCATTGGCAACCACTGCAACATTATGCCAAGTTGCCAAAGGTAATGGCATCTGCGCAGCAAAAACTTGCTTGTTGCCAAAAGAATCAATAACTTCTAATGTTGGAATCAAGTTTTTCAACACTACAGTCAAGCTACTTACCGTACCTGTTCTTTGCAGTAATACGGCATCTGGTTGAGCTTGATCACTTTTAACCCAAGTTGAAATTGTCCAGCCAGTGGCTGATGACATTACAAGTGCTGGAGAAGCCGGTACACGAACGATTTGGCTACCCTGAAAAGTAGCCGCACCAGCAATCAGTCCACCCTCTACATTAGTCACTGTAGTTTCAGTTGGATTAATTGCATTTGCTGTTGAATCTTTAACAACAGGCCCTTCAAATTGATAACTCAATATTTCAGTTGCATCATAAGAACCTGCTGCATCTTCCTCAGCAACAGCTTCTTTGTTTCCGTAATACATCCAAATACTGGGATCAGTCGCTGTGATAATTTCTTTCGGCAACTTAACCCATACCAAAGCCATTTCATTGACCGGATCAAGCTTTTCAATAAAGAACTTAAGAGGTATTTTTTCGTCACCGGAAACAAAACGAATGTCTTGACCGTTTTCTGCTAATTCGGCAAATGATGTGAAATTACCAGTATGCAAGCGGACTAAGGCAAAAGCATCAGCAGGAATGGTTACACCATCCTGTTTCATCTTTTCAGCATCCAGAGTTATTTTTTTCTTAAAACCCCAATCGTCATTCCACCATGCTGAAGCGATTGCTGGCATCAAGGTTAGCAAAATTAATAGAAAACCTAACCGTTTCATTTTTACTCTCAAGTTCATATCGATAGATGTGGATTATTACAAAAAAAAATTACAATATTATTAATATTTAACAAGCACTTTAAACATCAACCTTATTTTTATGTTTAGGTTCTTACAGTTAAAAAAACCAAAAAATCGAGTTTTTTAACTTTTCACTTTACCTTCATAATCAATAAAGTTAACTCTCAATACTCGTTTTTTAAAATTCTTACGAGCACTTTCATTATCTTTTGCCATTTCAGAAGCATCTTGAGCCATCTGATTACTCGCATTAAAGCTGTTAGTACCACTTAAACCTACTGATACAGTGGCTGTAGACGTTGAAAAACCACTGCTACCCCCTGGACCCACGTTAATATTAGCGGCATTTAATACTGCAGCAGCGCCAATCGTTACCGAACTACCACCAATACCCGCTTCACCCGCATTCACAGAACCATTTGGAGCAAAGAGAGCAACGTTACCAGCGGCAATATTTGTACCTATTGGCGTAGCACTTCGAATACCACTACCAGAAACAACTGGCGGGAAAGTAACGACTAAATTCCCATTAGCATCAAAACTAATGGTTGGAGGTGGTGCAGAAATAGCCGACTTAGCTCCCTTACCTGCGTCAATATTGCCATAAGAAGACCACAATGTAATATTGCCTCCGCCTAAGGTAAACACTCTTGATTGGTTAACAATAAAATCGTTATTCAAAAAGGCGTTAATGTTTCCGCTACTTTGAGCCACTATACCTAAATCAGATGAAGCTTTATGCAAATCATTTGATACTACCGCAAGACCAGCATTAATTGAGCCTCCAGGCACTAATAAATTGATATCCCCGCCCGCTAATGTTTGTAGCTTGCTAAAGTACATATCCAGATTACCTTTCCAGCTATTGCCAGGATATAAAGCAGCGATAGCAGCATAACCTCTCTCATAACCTAATGAAGGATTAGAGGCTGATTCTGAACCTGTTTGATTTAGCTCTTTAAACAAAATATTGTCGGCGAGAGTATTTAACTGAGACTGTATCGATAAATACTGATCAGGATTCATTTGTGCAAACAAACTTAATGCCTGAGCTTCACTAAGACCGCTATTATTTTCATACTGTCTTACAAATTGCACTATTTCCGTCTTCATTTGTGCAATTGCGCTAGCGTAAGTAGCACTCAGTAAACTATTTAACTGAGGTTGTATTGAAACAATATCTTGTGGACTAAGCTTCTGAAATGCTAAATAAGCATCTACTGTATTTAAGGTTGGATTGCCGGTTTTATTCCTCATAAAATCACGCACATCTTGTAAGAATGTGTTGAAATTATCTACGTATTTAACGTTATCAGAGTTTAATAAACCTAAATAATCAGGTTTTCCACCGTTTAATCCAACTAACAATGAAACGTTAGCTCCACCTGAGGGCAAATATGAATTGATGGTATTACCTACTGTTGATAAACCTTCAGAAGTACCAAAATTAATATTGCGCCCTGATTTAACTAACACGTCGCCAGGACCTGATATCTGCATCTGATTAGTATTCGTTAACAAGGTGCCAAAGTCTGGGTCACGCTGTACATCGTAACGAATATCACGGGCTGCTGAAATAATAGATACGTCACCTGTTAAATTAGCGTGCTGAATGTTGACCGACACATTACTAATATCATTACCACTGCTAATAATCGCTTGTTTGGGTAAATTAAAGACTATTGAAGTGATATCGCCATTTTTTGACACAATGCGAACAGGCACTTTATCGCCACGGTGTATTGGCGTTTGTGCGTGATTTACCGTACCAACATTAGAGAACACATTTAATTTATCAATAATATCATTACCTTGACTGGTTAAATCATTAGCCGATGCAGGTAACAAATAACTGGGTAATAAACTCGGATCAAAATCGGACATACCAATCCGCTGAATACCTAGCTGTGCTGTACCAATATTCTGACTCGCTAATAGACTTAAATTACCAGTCACCGAGGGGAATAAACTGATATCTGTATTACCACTATTAACTAAAATACTGCCGCCAAATGCCGTTGCATATAAAGAACCCGGATACATTTGCGATAAAGTTAACTGCTCAGTAGATGCTTGAAAAGTGCTAGTAATAATACTGGTATCGCTACCTAAGTGAATATTTCCAGATAATGATTTTAAGGACAATGCACTATTAGCACTGTAGCTAAAGAAATTGACATCGTTATAACTCAAAATCATCGGATCCGTAACTGCGGTAATACTAATATCATTATTGGCATTCAGATACAGTTGCGTATTACCCATCAATAATTGCGGACCATTAATTAAACCCTGCAGATTAGTTAAGCTTGAATCTGGCTGACTACTACCAGTAATAGCAGCGCCTGCATTCAAAGTACCACTACCCTGACTGACAAAATAAACACCACCTGCTATATTGTTAGCCGCATTAACCTGTAAATTACCGCCGCCATCAATCTGAACCACATTCGTAGCAACACCATCACCTATCTGCTTACCGGTTGTTGGCATCATAACAGCTAAGTCATTAACGTTATTACCGGCAGTAATGTTTGCATTACCACCACCAAAAACACCCACGTTCTGATTGAAATTAATAAAATCGACAGCCCAAGCAGAAGGGATTAATCCCGAATCCAAAGACTGGTTATTTCTCACTAACCAGTTATTAATAAGCGGCGATTGATCCAGTGAACCGACAATATTCTGACCGGCGTTAATCGCTAGATTACCGCCAGCAATGGGATATTCACCATAAAAAGTATAATCCACAAAGGTACTCGGCAACACACCATAAGGTCTAGCTGCATCAGCTTTACCAGCAACATAAACTCTACCGATAGAGTAACCAGTACTTGGATTAGTTGGATCTATTAAAGATTCTTGGAAAACCACATCGCCACTAGCAGCGAGTACTATATTTCCCGTTCCAGTTCGCACCACCGTATTAGCACCTATGGTCAAACTTTTATTATCGTTAATTAACATTCCTTTATCAGCACTGCTTAAATCGGCACCCGCTGTTAATTGATATGACCAAGAATCATTGGTTTGCAGTACATCTTTCTGACCTAGATTACCTACGAATTGAGTTGTAAAACCGTCGGACAGTGAATTATTGAGCGTAAAATTACCGCTGACATTAATGGCGAGATCACCAGGTAGTCCAGCTTGATTAACATTACTTGCATAGCGCCAACCGGATAAATCCCAATTATCTTGTAAAACCAGATCACCACTGTAATTAATTTCAATACCTGCTCGTAACTGTAAGCCAGTCGCTAGTTTAGCCACAGAATCCATCGTAGTAGTGGTCATGTAGCTATCAGTATTGGTTTTAATATTACTGATATCTGTACTATTAATTTGCCCAGCTACACTAAAATCAGTGTTCGTGTATTGTCTAACCCCTTCGGCAATAAACTGACTAAAGCCTTGGACGTTTCCTGCTACCGGTGAAATAGCTATACCATCATCAATACCATTATTAGCCGATGAAGTTCTTAAAGCTCTTAATATAACTTGCCCACCTACACCTTTTGCACCACCATTGACAGCAATCGTTGACCCCTGTTTTATTTCAATAGCATTTTTATCGGTAGGATTAATGGCTGACAACAGAACATGACCGCCATTAGCATGACTATTGGAGCCTTTGGCAGAGATGATCGCGCCGTTTTCTAGCGAAACTTTGCTACCGGAATACAGCGAAACTGCACCACCGCCAGTACTATTATCAGCAGAAAGTTTACCGGCTATATCAATATTTCCTTGATCTGCTATCAGCGTAATATTCTTGGCAAGCAGACTAGTCTTTGAACTTTCTACAATATTGTCTTGACGTGCTCGTATAGTTACTTCGTTAGAGATACCTGCAGAACTTAAGCTAGTAACTAAATTATCAAAACCACCATTCGCAGAAAAGTTGGCGACATCTATCGTAGCATTACCACCAATATTATTAATCTGACCTAACAAAGCAACCGACTGCTGTTTAGCCGATAAATTTAATGTACCCGCCGATGCGTTACCGCCGCCACTATTTAAATTAACCGATGACCCTGATGCCAAGGTTATTTTACCTTGATCAGCCGTCATACTCAGAGTACCACCCGAGGTATAATCAAAAGTATCAGCAAAAGCAACTTTACCGCCTGCCAGCACTATTTGTGCATTTGAACCTACCGAAACATCACCCGTTAAACTATGGAATTTCAATTGTCCAGAAGGTAATAAAGCGCGAGCATTAAAAATGATGTTATTGGCTGTGGCATTAATTGCACCACCATAACTGGCAACAGCAGGAACAGCAACACTTCCGTTACCATTCATTTGCAGTTGATGTCCTGCATCATTAATAGTCAGCTTACTACCGGTTGCAGCACTCAGATAACCCGTCGTTAAATCAACATCACTATTAAAATTTAATGAACCATTACCAGTTACGGTAAACCCATTAGTAATTTTAAAGTTAGCTGAATTAAAACCAGTAAAATTAAAGTCACCGGCTCCCTGTGTATAATTATCAGCAGCTATATTCAGTTGTCCGTTACCGTTACCTACCGTACTTGCTGCTACGCCTTGACTATTTTCTAAAGTTAGCTTATTGGCTTGTAAAGAAGCAACTTGTCCTGCAGAAGCAAAACCAGCTAATCCAGCTGCATCAATCACTAAGTTTTTAAAAACTAAAGGATCCCACTTACCCGAAGTCTTATCTTGCTGCCCCAGCACACCAATATTAATGGTATTGCGACTACTTAAAATTAATTCATTAGCATTCAGGGTTAACAACTTACTATTTGATAAATTAAGGGTATTACTAGGTGTATTGTTACTAGTAAAATCTCCCAAATTAATACTGTTAGCACTCAAATTTAACGAAGTAGGTACATTAGCAGCACCACCTTGGAATTGAATATTACCCGCTAAGGTGGTCGCTTCACTAGCATCCAGCAACATTGATTGTGATGCCTGCAAAGTAGCACCGGCTGCAATATCAAGCACACCGGATGTGCCAGTTATTGATGTTCTATTGAGCGTCACCTGCTTATCAGCTGATAATCTCAGCAAAGCACCATCACCCACAATATGGTACTGAGTATCCCCAGTGTTCACTGAGCCACTAGCGGTTAATACTGCACCACTGTTAACATCAATTTGTTTGCTTGCCGCGACAATAATATCAGTCCCTTGGACATGAACATTTTTATCAAAAATAATTTGGTCAGACGTTATTGTTAAATCAGTAGCACCGGTTTTAGTATCCGTACTTCGTTGCCCACCTAACAATAAACTGTCTACATGCAATCCAGTTAATTGATCTGCTAATATTTGCAAAGTGCCTGTTGGTGGCGTTGCACTCAAACTATTAACTACCTCAAGGCGTGTCGCTGCAATATCCATTCTGGCACCACGCCCACCTGGTGAAGCAACCTTAATATCACCCTGCAAAGTCAATTTGTTTTGTACATTAACTATACTGATTTGACCACTATCAATAGGCAGATAAGGAATAATTGTCTGATTGTTTAATGCTGCACTCTCGGCATAAAAATTATTTGCCGTTTGTTCATTATATTGCGAATGCATGCGCACCACGGCTCCACTTTCAATCATGAAACCGCTCCAACGAGCATCCTGTGTGCCAATTGCTGAATTTGCCTGATAACCCGCAACAATAGGAACACCGGCAATGTTCTCAGTCGTCACTGTTTGGTCTTGGGTATTACTGAGTGGTGTAACCAAATATGCTCCGGGTAATAAGGCATATTGCGCTGGCAATATAGTATAAAACCCTGCAGCTAAGGTACTTGTACCACTTAAGTAAACTTGACTGCCCGCCGCGTAATTAAAATGATTACTGGTTAGTGGGTCATAAGGCGCTATTGACGAACCTAAGCTAGGCAAAATAGCAAAACCGCCGTTATAGGACGCACTTCCGTAAGCCAAATAGTCTGATGATCCGCCGATACCCGGTTGAAATTGATAGGAGTATAAATCGCCGCCACCTGAAACATCAATCGTACTACCTTTCGCCATCACTAATGAAGGTGCTGACAACACCAGATTTTTTTGTGGTGGTGCGGTAACGACTAAATTATTATTTGTTTGTATAGGGAACAACCAATCTAGCCCACTAAAATTAACCCCAAAAGGTATTAATTGGCCGGCTGCAGAAACTGACGTTAAACTGTTAGCACCTAATGTTAAAGCGTCACTAGCAATTAAGTTAATAGTACCCAAAGGCGCTCTGACTACACCATTTTGATTAATAACAGGTGCTTGGATTGTCAACATTCCGCCAGCCGACAATGGACTTGAGTCTTTTTGCCCACTGGAAGCAATGGTTATTTGTCCTTTAGGATTATTTTCTATAGCAATATTAAATTGCGTCAGCGTGGTTGGATAAAGTTGGCTCGCAGTAAAATTAATATTAGCAGCAGTGAGTAATTGCCCTGTGTAGTTACTGTTATTAACGTTATCCTGAGTGTTATCGGGCAATAAAACACCCACTGTTCTTAGGTCATGTGCAGTATTAAAATTAAGCGTACTAAAACCATTCCATAATGATTCGCCACCTAATTCTGTCCAATTCGAATTAACATTAAATACCCCGCCGCCCAAAACCGGCGTTTGGTTGGTTGCACGTACTACCGATGAACCGGCTCTAAAAAAGGCGGTATTCAAATTAACAACACCTTGACTCGCCTTATTCAATCCGGTCCAGCTAATAGTCGGTGCATCAATAGCGATTCTGGATTTTGCTGTTAAGTTAACATTACCTTCAAAATTAACCGTGGCAGCCTGTGAATAAGTTTTATCTGTACTCAAATTACCTAATGCCTGTCTCTCGCTATCGGTATTAAGATTAATAACTGACAATCGCACATCTGCAAAACCGCCTGTCGTTAACTTATCACTGGCAATTGTAGCGTTACCGTTTAATCCTAAAGCATCCAAATTACTACCGAATCGAGCTTTATTCGGTAGTAACGTCGAACCTGTCTGAACCACATTAATAGTTAATGGATTATAAGGGAACTGACTAGCAATCAATGGATCCGGATTACGTAGACTGCGATTAAGGGCTAGAGAAAATTGACCGCCATTGGTCGTTGCTGATCCCGCCTGACCCGATAACTTGCCATCGACTATAGCGCCTTCTGTAGCTGCCAAAGATACTTTGCCGGCATTAGAGCCAATTTTAGTTGCAACCGATGCAAGCGAAGATTGTGCAGTAGCAATATCTAAGGTCGTTTGAGTACCGGAAACATCAATCTTTGATCCCGATTCAAGTACCAAATAACCTCTATTAGCTGTCAAACTAACATTACCACCATCTAATACCTGGCCGGTACGTCGACCCGATGCATCCAAAGGATTTAATTTAGTCGTACCATTTGCTAATAATTGTCCATCTTTGCCTAACCAAACAACTTGGTTAGGATTATAGCCATTAGCAGGATCATTATTATTAGATAGACTGATGCTTCCCGCAGGAGCGTTGATGATACCATCAACATAAACACTGCCTAGGTTAGCTGACAAACTAATAGCAGCTTGAGTATCCGCTAAAATACTGCTGCCCGATTCCATAATGACATTATTTAATGCAGACAAGTTTAGATTAACTGGACTGCGAAGATTATTGGCTAAACTGACTATCTGAGAGAAAGGCAAAACCGAGTTGGCTGTTGCCTGTTGATTGTTATATTGCAGTAACAGATTTTGTTGATTAAGCACTAAAGAAGTGCCGTTTTTTACCAGTAAATCACCAAAATTGCCGGCTAAACTAATGTTGCTAAAACTTTTAATCGAAGGAATATTAAAGTTTCCATTTGTGACACCTAACACCATCGTGCCTGATATTGCTTGTTCCGCAGCCGTTGCATTACCAACAACAATATTACCACTACTTAAACTCAGAGAGCCGCCCTTATTTAGACCATAAGCAGTCAGATCACTATTATTAACCGCTAGTGTTGAAGGCGTTGAACCATTAGCTAAAGCCGACAAATTAATGGCACCGGCACTACCTTCAGTTAATTGTTGATTGGTCGCTAACCAAGCACCGGCATCAGCATGAATTTGTGAACCTGAAGCCAGAGTGACATTCCCTGCTGACGACAAAGTGACTTTACCGGCGTTAATCGCTAAATTGTGATTAGGTACATCTGTTGAACCGTAATCATTAACCCATTGACCAGAAACATCAATTTTTGCTGATGATCCCATATTAATACTGGCTGTTGACGCAAAGGGTTGAGAACCAGCAGCAGAAATATCATAACCGCCACCAAAACGAACAACACCACCTGCCGAATAAACACTACCCAAATCATTAATATTATCAGCAACCAAATCAAAATGACCATTGGCAGCTAATTTTAAATCAGCACTCGCAGCTAGCGTAGCATTGCCTTGCGTTTTAATGGTCAAATTCTGTAAGCCTGAACCATTGATGAGTTGGTTAGATAATACTAAATCAACTGGCGTATTATTTTTATTGACCGGAAATTTATCGTTTAAACCAATCGTATTGGTATTGGCAGTGGATTGAAAATCTACGTTTTGAGCCGAATTAAATGTTAATAAATCAATTGCTAATGTGCCTGCAGTCGCCATAGTCGCCGCAGTGCGCTGATAACTACTGTTAACCACGCCAGCTTGCAAGTTACCATTCATTAATGCGTTAGCGGTGGTAATATTTAGCGTACCCGCATTAAGTCCTTGTTGATAACCGTTTTGATAATAACCGCTGCTATCCTTATAAATTGACTGGTAATGCTGATTAGGATTAGCGTTACTAATATCGACAATTTGACCGGTATCGGTGACTAATTTGGTGGTGTTAATATTGCCACCCGAATAATTGATAATACCGCCAGAAATATCAACCGTAGCGTTTTTGTTAATAACAACCGATCCACTACCGGTCATATTGACTGTTCCACCAGCGCCTAAGCGCTCATCAATACCGCGCTGTATACGTGATAAAGCACCACTAATGTCAATAATGGATGTTGGATTACGAATATCAACCTGTACCGTTTGCCCCTGTAGCACGCCGCCTTTTTGATAAGGAGAGTCTCTGAGTTCATAGCTTTGCACTGACAAGGAGACAACATTTCTTTGCACTGATGCCTGAATATTTTTACTTCCTGAAGCATCTACCGTCGCACCGCTTTCTACTAATAGTCGCCCATTAGTTCCCTGCTCCGGTCTAACAAGATTGTCAGTGGCAACCATATTGATATCGCCACTGGTTGCTAATACTTTTGAACCCGTCTGCACATCAATGCCATAACCAGAAACTTCCAGATAAGACATCGGCTGAGTTTGCGCATCAATCGCCGTATCAGTACTTTGTTCAGCAATCACCTGAGTAACGCTATCTTTAGTAAAAACTACGTTAGCTTGAGTACCCAATTTATCACCTAAATCAGCACTACGCGTGGTATTGGTTGCCGTTAATTGCCCACCAATACTACCTTGCCCTTCACGCGCCAATAATCGAATTGAGCCATTTACATTAACTGAAGTCGTTGCAGTGGCTTTACCCGACTGATTAACAGCAAAACCGGCAAGCGTAATATTACCTTGATGAGCCAGTATGTTACCCATATTGGATACCTTACCACCGGTACCCACTTCAACCAACAAACCAGAAAAAGGACTATTAGAGCTAGCTGGCTGTAAATAAACCTTGTCTTTACTGGCAACTAAAATAATTTGACCGTAATTATTAGCGGTTAAATTACCATTATTAGTCACCGTCGGCGCAGCCACAATAAGACGACCATTTTGCCCGACGGAAATATTAGCGCCCTTATCTATAGTAATAGCCGCAGTATTACTAGCTCCACCACTAAAGGCGGCTCCCTGATTATTATTAAATTGATTAACAATACCGCCATTATTAATAACATCATTAGAAATACCCAATGCTGATGCTACTAACGTATTGGTATCAACTGTAGAATGCTCACCAAAAATAAAACCATTGGCATTTACTAAATAAACCTGACCGTTAGATGAAATAGTACCTAAAATCTGGCTAGCATCTTTCTGATCAATATTATTTAAAACAATCGCTGAACTATCGGCTTCTTTGAATGTAACCTTATCGCCAGCGTTAACATTAAAACTGCCCCAATTGAGTATAGTATGCTCTGATTTGTTAATATCGACTTCTAAGCTAGTCGCGTTATTAACATTAGTCACTTCATGATGGCTGGCATCGAAATAGTGAGTAGCAACCGAACCGCCGGCATCTATCGAGGTAACAACATCGTTGGCGGGCAATGGTTCATGAGCGTAACCTGGAGACACTGCACCAAAAAATACTCCGCCTGCCATCGCCATGCGGATACAGGCTGATAGTGGCTTAAGCTTAAAGGATTCAGAGACAATAGATTGTTTCGGTTGTTGTTTAATCGCCATATTTTGCCAATGTCGTAAAAAATTGATAGTGCAAGTTACAAATTGCTAAACATTACTTACAGATACTACCCATAAATATTTAAAAATCGGTAGCTACGTTAAAATGAACTTTTGGATCGCCGGCTTTAACGACAGTTAAATCAATTAAAGGGAAGCCCACATCGACGACACCACTCAAAAATTTCCACATTTGGAAACGCATACCGACACCGGTACTTGCTAGCCCAAAATTAGCGGGCGTACCCGCAATACTTTTTTGAATCCAACCACGACCGCCGTCTAAAAAGACCAATCCTTGTAATTTATTGACGTAATCAGCATTTTTGGGTATCCAGTTAGGTGATTTAAGTTCCAAAGAACCACGGAAACCATCATCAACCAGAGCTTGTGACTCAAAGTAGCCTCGCACTGACTGCATACCACCTAAAGAGAACTGTTCATAATTGATTAGTGGCGAATCAGATACCTGACCACTGAAACGACTGGCAAACTCCATTTTCCACGGTAAGTTGTGATTAAAGGTAAAGCCAGTGGTGAGTGTTGAATAATTGGGTTGTGCGTGGACATTGATATTACTGAACTGCGCAGCATCATTGATCATACCCCGCAAGGCAAAATTAACTCCGACGTTAAATGATGCCAAAGAATTCTCATTTTTAAGAAATGAATTATATTGCAGCATAAAAGGCAAATAACTGACCGGTTTTGTGGTCGTAGCTATTTGTTTAAAATCTTTAAAGTCCAATCCTGTTGTTAAACTATGAGAATAATTTTCAAAACCTTGTATTGGTTTAGTTAAGCGCATACCGTAAGTTGCACCATTACCGATAATTCCATTACCCCCGGCTGCTCCTAATGAAGGCGTATCCGATGATGAACTGACTGTATAAAAAGATAACTTGGCATTGGTATCAGGAATCGGCAAAGAATAAGAACCCGACCAGATTTCAACCTGATTGCTAAGTTCTGGAGACACCATATACATTAAAGAAGCACTGTGCATTTTCTGCCATAAGTTATCATAGTGCATCGTTGTTACTAATCGAGTCAAACTAGTTGATGAAGTATTACGACCATTTAACTCAACTCGTCCATGCAATGGCAATTCATCTTTAACTTTTAAATCAACTTCCAGTGTTCCCGGATTTTCTCCAGCACGCAATACCGGAGTAATTTTTCGATCTGGATTTTGGCTACCCAGTTCTGCTAACTGTTTTTGCATCACAGGAAAATTAGGCACTTTACCTTCTGCCAATTCTGGAACTGCCGCCTTAATATTTCCCAATGAAAAATAACGTGAATCTTTAACTCGTAATCGTGACACTTTGCCTTCAACCACTTGCAAATAGACAATTCCTTTTTCAATATTTTGCTCAGGAATGTCAACGACAACGGTTTGATAGCCCTGCTTTCGATAAACGTCTTCAAGTGCATTCCTTGCATTTTCTACAGCAGTAATCGTTTTTTTAGGTCCTAAGAAAGGGTAGATTGTTCGCTCCAATACCTCCCTTGGTAACATAGTGTTACCTTTAACGCGTAACTCAAATAAATCGAAAGTTGCTTCGCTATTGGCTTGATTAGCTTGCTGAGACTCAGTCGTTCCAGTTCCGTTGCCTGCGCTAGCTGCTGTATTTTGGCTGGCAGCTTCGGTAACCGTCGATGGTTGACTGTCGGCGGCCGAACAACTATCAATCAATATGGCTAAAAAAAAACTCAAAACATAAAATCGTCTTTTATTGCTTCGATTTAATTTATTTGTCAGCATAATTTCAAAAGGCTTGGTTTAATTCAGTATAGGAGGTATACGAATGTATTTAGTGAGTGGAGTGTATTATAAACGACCGACTAAAAACAATAATTGATAACAATAGTCTAGTATCATATAAAAATATTGTGACTTTGTTATGACAATGAATAACGACATAAAACAGAAATTTTTTTCAGTCGCTCTAAATGCATCAAGCCAATCGCAAAACTTCACGATTGGCTTGACTATTAGATTAGTAATCCTTTACCAAACAATCATCCAAGTGAGTCGCTATTTTTGCGAAAGCTTATCAGGAGCATCCCAGCTCCAATAAGCAGCAAAAATCACGCGACCGCTTATGCCTTCGGCTGCCCCGATTCGTCCGCGTCACCT
>Ga0214192_1000353_pt1 | contig 28954 bp, 37 predicted proteins | sample TroBogEpilimnion_44_FD_153030 | JGI IMG/M metagenome (GOLD analysis project Ga0214192, IMG submission 153030) | Freshwater microbial communities from Trout Bog Lake, WI - 29JUL2008 epilimnion | ecosystem: Environmental > Aquatic > Freshwater > Lake > Epilimnion/Euphotic zone | place: Trout Bog... | reverse complement strand
AGAGGTAGAAGTAACGTTAGATGCGCCTACATAGACAACAATAGATGCGTCTGTGTTCTGAATAGAGATGCTTCCATACTGCCAGGTGTTACGAACTTCTGGGCCAACAGTAACCGCAGGGTCATTGTTAAGTAGGGTTGCGGTTGAGGCATTAAGCGTAACAACCGAGTGTGTGAGTGCCATGTGGCTCCTTAGTTAGCGTACTGAGAAAATTGAACGTCGTTCTGCATTTCTTCTGGTTGAACCTGAACTAGGTCAACAGTTAGAAGGATGAAGTCCTCACTAATAATACCTTCTTGTTGGGACTTATAGGGGCGGAATACTTCGCCTTTCCAGACAATACGATCGCGGTCGCGGGAGTCTGGGTTAGCCATAGTTCCTGGCGCTATCTTCTCAATATCTAGCGCGTTAATGGTTAGGTGGAGGTAGTCAGCGTTGTAGAAACCCTGCTGGCTAATCTTGGTATCGCCTTGCTTGATGATCGCCCGAATAACCTGGATCTGGTAAGGGCCGGTCCACATCTTGCCGCCTGAGCCGTTGTAGTAAGAGTCGCCCACATCATAGATAGGGTCTACGGCGGTATCAGTTGGGTTATAAAGCCACCATTGAGCGTGGGTTCCTACAGGATTAGTAAGGTCATTAGTAATACCTGTAGAGATAGAGCCGCGCTCAAAGTCAGATGTAAATCTGCCACCAGGGGTATACGCTCTACTCATAGGTACTATTCTCCCCTATCTATAGGGATAATAAAGGATTTACTTAAAAAAGTAGAAAAAGAAGTCCTTATAAACCGTTCTGTAGTTTGCCATTATTACACAGATGTATAGCCATAGGTAAGTGTAGATGAAGCAAAAGTAGCGGTAGTTGTTGATTCTGTTGGGGTAACAGTTGTCCATGTAGGAGTGGTTACTCCTGAAACGTTATTATTGGCACCAAATGTTCCCGCAGCATCAGTAAAGCCAGTAGCAGGTTGTATTCTAAAAGTAGTGTTTAAATTAGTAGACGTGCTTACTGATTTAGAGCCGTCCGCTGGAATAGATGCAAAGAATGTATTAGGCCCTCCTGCAGAAGAAGAATATACTTGACCAGTAAGCGCAAGGTAGTTACCTCTTGCAAATGGTCCAGTGACGTATCCACCAGGGCCAGAATTACCGTAAACGTCTTTTGCATATTGCAAAGTTCCAGAAGAGTTATATTTTGCTAAGTTACCAGTAGAAGTGCCAGTGTAAAAACCAGAATAGACGTAAGTTCCATCAAAAAACACTTGATTGTATCCTTGTCCAGGACGAGAAGAACCTTCACTTCCAAATCTTTGCCAAGAAATGTTTCCTGAGGAGTCAAACTTTATAGTTGCAGCAACTATTAAATTGTTAGTATCAGTTGCCATTGCTACGGCGTAGAACGAACTACTTGCTGAGTCGTATACAATGCTATAGCCAATTGAACTTCCATTACTAGTGTTGTATACAGTTTGTTGTTGCAAGGTTCCGCTAGAGTTAAACTCTGCTAAAAATGAGTAGTTATTTGCTCCAGTGACGTTACCATACCCCCAAACGTTTCCACTGCTATCAATAGCAACTGAGTTAAAACTTACAGTAGAGCCTGTATTTTTTTTAGTAGCCCACTGCCTTGTTCCTGAAGAGTTGTATTTTGCAATAGCACCAGAAATAAACGCCACATAAAAGTTTCCAGAAGAGTCTACGGTAATACCGTTTGCTTGACTTGTAACTCCTGCAGTCCATGTTTTACTAAATAAAAGGGAACCGCTTGAATTTAATTTCCATAGAGCAGGGTAACTACCTTCACTACCAACTATCCAAATATTTCCTGAAGAATCAACTGTTGCAGAAGCAAGTTGAATTCCACTAGATGCTGTCCATTGAACCGCTGAGTTTACCGCTCCAGTAGGAGAAACGTTGTAAAATACGCCTCCATAACCCCCAGTAAGACCGCTATTTATAGTAACAAAATACCCATTGTTACTTGCGTCAAGGTACGAGTAAATTCCGTACCCAGCATTTGATGATTTTAATTCACCAACATACGCTGGTTGAATAGGGGTGACAGAATTACTTGCAGAAGACGCGGCTGAGGTTCCATTTGAGTTAGTTGCTGTTACGGTAAATGTATAAGAAGTTCCATTAGAAAGACCTGAAACAGTAATAGGACTTGCGCCTGTTCCAGTCAATCCTCCTGGAGAAGATGTTGCGGTGTATGTAGTTACTGCTGCTCCACCATTAGCATTTGCTGTGTAAGTCACTGTTGCACTTGCGTTACCCGCCGTAGCAGTTCCAATAGTTGGCGCCTGTGGAACTGAGGATGGGGTAGTAGAAGCCGAAGCAGAAGAGGCTGTTGAAGTTCCATTAGCGTTTGTTGCTGTTACTGTATAAGTACGAGCAGTTCCTACTGTATCTGAAATTGATATTGGGCTAGATGCTCCAGATGCAGTATTGCCACTTGATGAGGTAACAGTGTAAGAAGAAATAGAGGAGCCACCTGTTGCACCCGCAGTAAACGGTACAGATACAGATGCAGACCCTGTATAGGCTTGTCCAGTGGCTACAGTGGGAGTTCCAATAGTAGGCGCTTGTGGAACAGAGAGCGGAGTGGTTGATGCTGAAGCAGACGACGCTGAGCCTGTGCCATTAGCGTTAGTAGCAGTGACTGTGTAGGTACGGGCAGTTCCTACCACATCAGACACAGCAATAGGAGATGAAGACCCAGATCCAGTATTACCGCTTGATGAGGTTACTGTATAAGAGGTAATAGCTTTACCGCCCGAAGCAGTGGGTGCGGTAAATGGGACAGATACGTTAGCGTTAGCTCCATATGCTTGGCCTGTTGGTACTGTTGGAGTACCTACTGTAGGCGCGCCTGGGACAGTAGTTGCAGTAATAGATCCACTGGCGCCAGATGAAGAAGATGTACCAGTTGTATTAGCCGCGCTTACAGAGAATGTATATGAAGTCGCGCTTTGTAACCCTGTAACGGTAACAGGAGAAGAGGCGCCAGTGCCCGTAAATGATCCAGGGCTAGAGGTAACTGTGTAAGAAGTGGCTGCGCCCCCTGTAACTGCTGGGGTAAATGAGACTGTAGCCGCGCCATTATTAAGCGCGCGGCCAGTGCCTACATCTGTAGCAGAAGGCGCACTAGGCGCATCTGGTACATCTTTAATCTTAAACTCTGGGCGCGATATAGAACTACCGCGCTCAAGCTTACTTCCAGGAGGAAAACTGAAGCCCTCTTCACTAGCGTGACGAATACTCAATTTACACTCCTATAGATAAGACCTTAAGCTGTTGGTTCTGCTGACGCGTCTACTGGCTTAGGGAAGAATGCAGAGTCATCTACACCAGCAGGGCACACCCAGCCATTAGTGTATTCAACATACTTGCCAGGGTTGGCAGCAACTACTTCATCTTCTACGCCAACAATGATATTGACTACCTTGTTATCTTCAATAACCGCAAACTTGCGGTCTTCAGGACGTAATGTCATTTATATCTCCTTATGCCCAGTACTCAATATCAATTTTTCCAGAACCACCAGCGCCACCACTTTGGTTGCCACTATTGTTATTACTAGACCCACCTCCGCCATTGTTTTGGGTTCCCGCTTGTGTTCCTGTTGAACCATTAGCAGTAGTTCCGCCTGAGCCTCCATTACCGCCTGTTGCACTTGTTGCACCAGTAAAGGTTGTAGTTCCTCCAGCACCACCTGTAGAAACAGCAGCACCACCAGCGCTTCCACTACCACCACCGCCGATTGAATAGCCAATACTTGCTCCACCACTGGTAGAAACAATAGAAGATATAACTTGTCCTGGCAAACCTTGACCAGATGTACCCCAACCAAAATAACCACCACCGCCACCACCACCGCCACCATACAGAGTAACGTTAAGAGAAGTAACTCCAGAGGGAACTGTGTACGAAGTTCCAGAAGTAAGAGTGAGTTGGTAACGAGTCTTAGAACCACCAAGAGTTGATAGATTAATTGCCATTTATGCGACCTTCCATCCGTAAGTGCTGCCTGTGTAAATAAGAGTTGCAAGACCGTAGTTAACGTCAATAATGAGGTTCTGTACGGAACCTTGAATTTTATTACCGTTTGAGGCAACAGTGATGTTATTGGTTGCCGCGCTTCCTGTGGCATCGTCAATGCGAATTTCATCTCCGATATTTGGGGATGCAGGAAGGGTAATTGTTCTAGCAGCAGAAGTATCAGCAAAGTAGTTGTAAAACGCTACCGCTGTAATATTGCTAGATACAGAAGACGAGGTATAAGGGACAGTTGAGATAGTTGTCCAGCCAAGACCAGACGTGTTAGCGGAGTTAGCGGTTAATACCTGTCCGTTAGTTCCTACGCCAACAGTGACTGGGGTCTGCGCAGCAGAGGCGGCAATGAGGTCGCCTTTAGTAGTTAAGGCGTCAATTAAGGCTGCCTCGGAACGAGCTGATGTCATCTACTTACCTCCACTAGAGGATGTCTCCAAAGACATACCAGGTGTCTGTTGCTATCTTTAATACTGTAGCTGTTGAGTACTGGGCGCGTAGTTTAGGCGCGCTTGCAGTAGCTGCAGTTGAAGCTACAGTTGTGGTTCCGGATGTGACCGCCTGAATGGTTGTCTGTCCAGTTCCCGCTTGGATAATAGTAATGGAAGAACCCACAGGAAATCCCACTGAACTATTGGTGGGAATTGAAAAAGTATTAGCGCTGGCGCTTGTCATAGTTACAACCGCGCCTCCGTCATTTAGGACGGCTGTATATGAAGATGTTTGGGCGTTAATGGCATAGGTAATAGTTGATGCGGTGATCGTTGCGCCAGAGATAGTCGCCAAGTTAAAGGCGGAGAAGGTAATTAGCTCTAGGGTATCTCCCGCTTTAAGGGCGGCTAGAGAGCCAATAGTTGCGCCATCAGTGGCTGTGTAGTCTTGACCACGGACTAAAAGGGCGCCGTTATAGTAAACCTGCTCTTTACCTACAAGGTAAGAGATAGTTGCACCATTAGCGTCCACGCCAGAGACAGAGGTCTCTCCGCCCGTGGCTACATAGCGATATCTAAAGACACTCGCTGCAGAAGTATTAGCTGTAGAGATACTCACTAGGAGATTTCGCTTCCAAACGCATTGAAGGACAAGTTAGCTGAAGAGGCGTAGACGCGGAGGGTTGCTCCGTTTTCTAGGGTAAGTCCAAGAGTGAGCGCGGTTGTATCGTTGGCGTTTACTGTTGCTCCGTAAACAATCCAGCTCTTAGCAACTGAAGAGGATGTTCCATTTGGCCACACGGCAATACGGTAAGTGGCTGGGGAGTTAGCCTGGTTACAGATAGTTAGGGTAGATACTACGGCAGCGGCTGAGCCACTTGGCGAGTAAAGGGTTGTCTCTGTTGTAGCTGCGGGATTGGCTTGAGCCAAGACTTTATAAGCGGTTGCCATGGGACTCCTTTAAAGGTTATAAAGAAATTATCCCTATTAGCACCCCGTTTGTATGGCTAAACTAACGTACCCAAATCATTCCTACATCTGCTGATGATCGCAGTCCAGCCGCCTTCCAGCCCCCATTTTCCCACGCAGGCGCGGTTTCTTCGATCCACTTAGGTAGGTCTCTAGCCGTAGTAATTGGACGATATTCTGTAGGCTCATCAAGGTGATGCTCAATGTATTGAAGCGCAAACTCTGTGTAGCCGTTGACCATGCTTAGGCGCTCTAACTGCTTAATGTGCTTAGGCACATCCTCTAATGTCCACTCAAAACATAGCTTGGGGGCTTTGCCTGTATAGCCTGCAAAGACTAGATCTTCTCCGCCCTCAACATCGATTTTAATTAACTCAGGGGTGCCGTACTCATAGATAAGGTCGTCAAGCTTTACTGTGGTTGCCTTGATAGTCTCGTACTTCTTTCCCTTATATCTGTAAGAGTCTCCGGTGAGCCACTCTTCATTAAGAGTAGATAACCCATCCTCAACGCACTCATAAAAGTCAACTACATCACCAGTAGTGCCGGATGCCGCTAAACGATATGGAATTACTCTAGGGTCATCTTTGTAGTTAAAGACTAGTTGATAAAATACTTTAGGCGCTGGCTCTAGCGCGATTACATTAGTAAAGCCCTTGAGGAAAAGAGCCGCCCAAGTAGCCTCTCCTTTATTAGCGCCGATGTCAAAGAAGACCCTGCTGCTTATCTCTACTGGCTTATGGTGAACTGCGTGCGGGATCATGCTTTCTCCTTATACATGCTTGAGATTACCCTCGATGCCTTTTCTATAAGCATCAGAGATAGGATGGTTTTCTAGTAGATCAGTAAAGATATCTTTGCTTTCATCTTTGCGCCCAAGCCACCAACCGCTTACGGCTTTCTCAAAGAGCAAGGCATACTCTCCTGGGTATTCAACATCTACAGGCAGTGGTTCTTGTCGGCCAGCATGAGTAAGCCCAATCTCTGCAAAAGTATAGGCCTCTTGCCAGTTACCGATGCGCTCGTTATATCGTGAGAGATAAAAGTAAGCCTCTGGTCTGTTAGGTAGATAAGAGATGGCTTGAAGAATAGAAGTAGCGCTGCTATGCCCGCGTCCTTGCTGTTTATCAAAACAGAGGGCGATTCTTAACAAAGATGTGTAAACAATGTTGGGGTGGGTCTCGTGCCCGTATTCAGCAGCGCGTAGATAGAAAGATACAGCCGATGCTGTCTGATCTATCTTTAGGTACTCTTCACCAATCCAAAAGTTTGTCTCTGGATTAAATGGCTGATAGGAGGCCTTCTCAATTAAAGCCTTAATAGAGTCCACTGTTCTTAGCCTCCTCGATCATCTCTTCTACAACAGATTCTGGCACGCGCAGAACAAAAGCGCAGTTATCTTGAAAGCCAAATGAGATCAGTAAGTCTTTACCTAATACAGCGGCGCCAGCAGCAAACTCAATACGCGCGTCTAAGAAAGAGAACTCTTCTGGAGATACCCCAATGATATTAAACTCTTTATCCCAGACAATCAGTCGATGGCGGTAGAAGCCGTCCTTCTGGCTAAGGTAATTCTTAAATAGCCCCACCTCATGGGTTACTGATAGGTATACATCTCCATAGGTAACTAGGTGAGAGCCCCCACGCTGATCAGATAGCGGCACGCGCTTAGTCTTTTGTATAGCAGCCTCAGTCTTAGGCTTCTTAGGGTCAGCCTTTACAATCTCTGCTGGGCTAGTCCACTTAACAAAATGATAAGGCTTATCTAGGATTGGATACCAGTTCTTCTCACAGTACGAATCATCTTTACCTGGGGCCGGTATGCGAACGCGCTTAATCTCTTTAGCGCTCCAATTCTTCTTATCAATTTTTAACTTGGAGTACTCCATGCGACCTTCGCCATTTTCTTTAGTATCACGGCGAACACCAATAGCGTAATAGTCACCCTCCCACTGGACTAAGCGCGCATCCTCTTGACCAACGAACTCCCAGACTGCGGGTACATCTAGATCAGAGGTATCTATGCGGCAGTAGTCGGTAACATTTAAGTCTTTATCTAGGCGGCAAAGGTAGTTAATTGTTACTAGACGCTGGTCTTTTTCTGGATGCAGATAGGAGAGCGGCCCCCAGTTAGAAGGAAACTTCTGCATATGCTCAGAGTGGTAAAGGGTGTAGTTGACGTGGCGCAAAATACAGAGGATATCTCCGTCATCATCTATAAATATGGAGGGGTTCATCAACCCGGTGCCCTCGGTCAAACCCTTTTCAATAATAAGTGGGGCTAATTTGCCGCCGTTTTGCACCGAACGTTGCACCAAATTCATACCTGAAGTGTACAACACGGGTTAGTACATACATGGCGTAACTACATTTATCTCTGCTATTCTTGCGCTATGGAAAAGCGCCCTTGGGGTACCTACGAGGTACTAGCAGAAGATGGTTCATATAAGGTAAAACGTATTGTTGTTAAGCCTGCTCAACGACTTTCGTATCAGACTCACGAACAGCGAGTTGAGTACTGGACTATTGTTGAAGGCCATGGCCTTATTACTCTAGAAGGTGAAGAGACTGCCATTAAGACTGGCGATGCTGTTTACATTGATAAGGGCGACCCACACCGCATTCAGAATCTTGGTGAGTCGGATCTAGTATTTATTGAGGTACAGCTTGGTGACTATCTAGGCGAAGATGACATCGTGCGCTTAGAGGATGACTACAACCGCGCTTAGTTACATCCCACCTAGCATTAAGAAGCTAACTGTTGGGTCAAAAGCGTAAGAGCCTTGAATACCCTGTACACCAAGGTTACCTTGAATACCTGTAGTTCCTTGAAAGCCCTGAATACCCTGTAGACCTTGTACGCCCTGGAAACCAGTAAGGCCTTGGATACCAGTTGTGCCTTGAGAGCCTTGCGCTCCAGTTGTTCCCTGCGTACCAAGTGAGCCCTGAATACCAGTTGTTCCCTGAATACCTTGTAGGCCTTGTAAGCCCTGCGTACCTTGAGAGCCAGTTATACCTTGTAGGCCTGTGGTTCCTTGTGCTCCAGTAACGCCCTGAATGCCCTGTACACCCTGCAATTGAGCATAGCCAAGTCCCTGAACACCCTGAGTGCCTTGAGCGCCCTGCGCGCCTACGATCGCTGCAATCCATTGACTGGAGCCAGTGTCGTAGTACTTAATCTGAGACATGAAACCTCACTGGGCTTAGGGGAAGGTGCTTTTATTATCCCCTAAAGCCCGCGCTTACGAGGGCGAAACTGCTACTTGTATTCCTTCTTATTCCACCAGAACTTCTTATATCTGTCAAAGAAGACCCGCAGAAACTTTTTATAATCAGATTCGTACTTTTTGCGCTCCTTATCCCCACCCAGTGATGAGGTCCAAGACTCTCTCTTAAAAGGAATAATCTGTAGGAAAGGAGTTCCCGCAGGAATCATGCCCTCAAAATTAGGGTCACGAAGTTTAAGGAACATATTAAATGGGATAGAGAAATCATCAGAGTCTACAATTCCACTGGCGCAGGTAATAGGGCCTGGCTCATGATGTTGTGGCTCCATTATCATAATAGACCAGCCTTTAGGGGTTTTGATTGACCATGGAATGTTAATTCTTACTGCGTAGTTAATATCTTTTGAGTAAGGGTGATTTTGGAACTGGTCCATAGATTGAAATATAATTGCTTCGTTTGCACCCCATTGAAAGTATGGACCATCTTGAGTTTGTCGGATGTATATATCGTATGGAGTCTCCATGATATAGCCAGCAGTCATCATGTCCCATACAGGCATGCAGCGTTTAATAGTTGCTCCAGGTATTGGCTCTATTGGTGGGGCTTTTTTACCGCTAATATCTAGATAAGCCTTAGCATCTTTATACCATTGAGGGATGTACTCAATCGCGGGTTTTGGCTTTTCTAATACGCCATCAGGGTTATGTACGTCCGTAAAGATAATCTCCATATAAGGCTCCTTAATTAGATGCCTTAACCTTAGCACATGCCTATACTAAGTGTGTCAAACGGTAGGTGCTATCCCTACTACTTATTGGTAAACTTAGTCATCCAAAGCCCAGTATCAGGGTCTACATAAAATGTTACTTCGGGCTCTTTGTACTCTACCTCTACACCAGTCTTCTTAGAAAAAACGGACTCTGGTTTTGGTGGAATAAACGCGTCCAATGTCTCGTCGTAGGTATGGCCTACTCTTGCATAGTTTTTACGTAGAGCAACTCCACCGTCAGGGGTTCCATCTGGGCCATAGTGAACCCCAGCATGTGTGTTATATGAGGTTTTAACCCAAGTACCGCCAAGATTATCTACTAGCCACTGGTAGCCCTCATCACCCGCTGGGTCATTGTTATCACCAACGAGTACTTGTGTAACAATACCGTTTTCTATCTTTGCCCAGTGCGCCATTATCCACCTACCTGTGAGCGTGTGTAACGAACAATAACGATTCCAGAACCACCATTTGCTCCATAAGCGCCAATTTTATATCCATCCGCACCATTGGCTTGAAAGATGTGATAGCCGCCACCGCCACCGCCACCGCCAGTGTTGGTAGTTCCCGCAACAGCTTCGTAAAGAGTAATTGAGTTTACTTGATAAGCGCTTCTTCCGCCCCCACCAGAGCCTCCTGCACCAGCAGTTGTTGGGCTACCACCGCTTACACTTGCTCCTCCACCGCCACCGCCATAGGTAGAACCAAAATAAGAAACGCCAGCACCACCGTAATTTCCACCAGGGTAGGCTGTTCCACTTTGACCTGCGGCACCTGCGCCACCACCACCGCCTCCAGGCTTACCACAAGCGGTGGCATATCCGCCGTTATTTCCTTGACCAGAGGTTCCTGCGCCCGCACCTTGTGCAGTTCCATTTTGATAGCCGCCACCGCCACCGCCTGAGCCTCCTGGACCAGCATTTTGAACTCCGCCGCCACGGTAATCTCCGCTACCTCCGTAGCCGCCGCCAGTAGCAACATAAGAACCTAAACTTGAACCACATCCCTGTGCACCGTGTACTGGGTGTGTACTTGTTCCACAACTATAACAAGAATAGTAAGAAGGAGTTCCTCCACTTGCTCCTGAACCAACAGTAACAGTGTAAGAACTTGGTGAAAGAGTCTGTGAGGCATTATAAAGTACGCCACCAGCGCCACCGCCACCGCCACCTCTAGTGTTACAGGTACCACCGCCGCCGCCGCCGCCAGCAACTACTAACACATCTGAGGTAATACTTCCGCCAGAAACTGTAAGAGTCCCATTACCAGTAAACGTTCTATAATAGTAAGTAGCATCTGATGTCAGTGTTCCACCAGATACTGAAGGAAGAGGGTAAGGTGTAATAGAATTAGATGCTGAAGAAGTAGTTGAAGTCCCGTTAGCATTTACAGCAGCAATAGTAAATGTATATGCGGTGCCTTGTACAAATGTTCCTGTAATTGTCAAAGGGCTTGATGTTCCAGATACAGAGAGAGAAATTGAAGGACTGCTAGTAACTGTGTAAGAAGTGATTGTTGACCCACCAGTATTACCCGCAGTAAATGCCAAAGATACAGTTGTTGAGTTAGTTACCGATGCAGTTGGGGTTCCTGGAACATCAGGAATTGTTGTAGCCGTGATTGAGTTAGAGGCAGAGGAGGCAGAAGATGTGCCCTCAGCGTCTGTTGCAGTAACTGCAAATGTATAAGAGGTAGCGCTCTGTAGACCCGCTACTGTGACTGGGCTAGAAGAGGCTGAGCCTGTAAATGATCCAGGTGTAGATGTAGCGGTAAAGCTAGTAGCTGTACCACCAGATGTTGAAGGAGTAAATGTAACAGTAGCCGCGCCATTGTTGTAGGCGCGAGATGTGCCTACGTTAGTAGCGGTACCAATAGTAGGTGGCTGTGGGGTGAAGTACTTGTCTCCACCCGAAGCCGTTGTTCCAAAGATAATTGGCATTAGACGATATCTCCTACTACTTGCCAGACATCTGTAGCAACCTTGATACAGGTGGCTGATGAGTTCTGCGCTCTTAACTTAGGAGTAGCTGAGGTAGCACCCGTTGAGTTAAGCGTTGTTGTACCTGATGTCACAGCAGCAATTGTAACCTGTCCTGCGCCAGTTTGTATAATCGTGATTGAAGATCCTACTGGATAGGCCACTGATGCGTTAGTTGGGATCGAGACCGTAAACGCTGAGCCAGAGCTTGCAGTAATAATTGCCGCAGCATCCGCTAGAACAGTTGTGTAAGCACCAGTTTGAGCATTGATGTTATAGGAAATTGAAGGCGCTACAATTACTGAGTTGTAGGTGTTTGGTGATTGTAGGCTTAAACCTGATAGGTTTGTTGTCCACTTAACACCTGTTGTTTGTGTTGAGTCGGCTGTGAGGATAGTGTTATTAGCACCAACTGGGAGAGTAGCAAAGGTTCCTGAGCCAGTTCCCGCAATTGTGTCACCCTTAGCAGTGAAGTTTGCAGAGGAGAGACCGACTACGCCAGTTACTGAGGTATCAAGCCATAGTACGCCCTGGTTTGCCGGAGCAGTATTTCCTACAGCAAGGCCCTGTACACCGATCTGACCCTGTAGACCTTGGAGACCTTGTAGTCCCTGTAGACCTTGTGTGCCCTGCACACCCTGTAGACCTTGGACACCTTGAGCACCAAGACCGAGAGTGATGTTCTGAACAACAACGATATCCCCGGCTACTGCCCCAACCGCCAGAACAACAGATGTTCCGTTAGTTGCTGTGTAGTCTGCTGAGCTTAGGCGGACACCATTGAGGAAGACGTTGATATAACCTGGGTTATATGTAACGCTGAAGGTTGTCTGACCAGATGTAGCGGTGAATTCAGTTGTAGTAAATACTGGAGCGTTTGTTACGCCACCCTGAATACCCTGCGTACCCTGTACACCCTGGATAGATTGTCCCTGGAGACCTTGGATACCCTGTGTACCTTGGGTACCTGTTAGACCCTGGGTACCAGTTGTTCCCTGAGTTCCCTGAAGACCTTGTAGGCCTTGAGTTCCCTGCGTACCCTGTGTACCGGTGGTTCCTTGGTTACCTTGGGTTCCCTGAATACCCTGAGTTCCTTGAACTCCCTGAGTACCCTGCGTTCCTTGTGTACCCTGAACTCCTTGAGTTCCTTGAGGTCCTTGTAGGCCCTGAATACCCTGGATTCCCTGAGTGCCTTGGGTTCCCTGTGAACCAGTTGTACCCTGAACACCAGCAGTAGAGATTGTCCACTGTGAGAATGTTCCAGAACCGCCAGTGCTTGTTGCATTGATAGTAATGCTGGTATCTGTTGTGATCGATGTGATCTGACCAGATACATAGTTAGCAGGCGTTACTGTGTACGCAACTGTTACAAACTGACCGAGCGCAAATGCGCCAGAGTTTGCTACGGCAAAGGTTAGTGAACCAGTACCAATTGTGTTAGAGGTAGTTGAGGTTACGCCAGTGTAAGAACGTCCCTGGATTCCTTGGATACCTTGAGTACCCTGAATTCCTTGCGTTCCCTGAGTACCTTGTACTCCCTGGGTGCCTTGAGTTCCTTGGATACCAGTGGTTCCCTGTACGCCCTGCGTACCCTGAGTTCCTTGTGGTCCCTGGATACCCTGTAGTCCCTGGGTTCCCTGAGTTCCTTGAACTCCTTGGGTTCCCTGAGGTCCTTGTACTCCTTGAATACCCTGGATGCCTTGGGTGCCCTGAATACCCTGTGTGCCCTGTAGACCCTGTGTTCCCTGAACACCCTGAGTACCTTGGGCACCAGTTGTACCCTGGTTACCAACAGCAGAGGTCTGAGAGAAGTTGATGTTATCGGTACCGATTTTAATGGTGCCGTTAGTGTTAGAGCCAAGATCATATTGGATCCATGAGGTACCAACGTTAGTTGAACCAGCAACTGTGTATAAATAGTCGCCAGGCTCTACCTGATCTGCAAGATGGTTGTCATAGTCAGTCGCGCGAGTAAGTTTCCAGGTAGTAGATGCAGAGCCTGCACTTGTAACTGTATAGATACCGTTTTGACGAGCATCGGCCTGGTTCTTAACAAGTATGCGAGTATCTGCTGGTAGTGGTCCAGAGTATGTGTAACCGTCAACTACCAAATAACCGTTAGTTGTTGCTTGAAGGTAAGCGCCTACACCAAGACCGTTAGAGGCATCTGCTGTTCCTGCAGTGTATGAAGGTGAACCAGCAAGTGCGGTTGTTGTTGTAGTGTAAACAGATGCGTGTGCGTTCTGTGAGCCAGCAGCACCCTGTAGACCCTGTAGGCCTTGGATACCTTGAATTCCTTGAATTCCCTGTGTGCCCTGCACACCTTGAGTTCCCTGAACTCCTTGTGTGCCTTGTGTTCCCTGAATACCGGTTGTGCCTTGAACACCCTGAGTTCCTTGAACTCCTTGTGTTCCCTGCGTACCTTGAATACCAGTTGTACCCTGCACACCTTGTGTTCCTTGAACACCCTGCGTGCCTTGAGTTCCTTGTAGGCCAGTTGTACCTTGTACACCTTGTGTACCTTGAACTCCCTGAAGTCCTTGAATTCCCTGTGTACCCTGCGAACCAGTCTGACCAATAGTTCCTTGGATACCTTGCGTTCCCTGAACGCCTTGGATTCCTTGAGTACCTTGATTACCTTGGACACCTTGAATGCCTTGTGTTCCCTGTACGCCTTGTGTGCCTTGCGTACCTTGTGTGCCTTGCACACCTTGAATGCCTTGAATACCCTGCGTACCCTGAACACCTTGTGTTCCTTGTGTACCCTGTGGTCCCTGAATTCCTTGAATACCCTGTGTACCTTGTACACCCTGAGTACCTTGTGTTCCCTGTAAGCCTTGAGTTCCCTGAACTCCCTGAATACCTTGTGTACCCTGCGTACCCTGGATACCAGTTGTACCCTGCACGCCCTGCGTTCCTTGAATACCCTGCGTACCTTGTACGCCTTGGGTGCCTTGAATACCAGTTGTTCCTTGAGCGCCTTGTGCGCCAACAATGGCCGCAATCCATTGACCGGATCCGGTGTCATAATACTTTAATTGGGACATGGCTCTCCTAGGTTGGCTACAGCATTAATGTTAAGTCTTAAATCTATTTCTGTGGGGTTAAATTCCGTCATCATTATCCCAGGACCACTACTTTGTAGTTATTTAAGGCGGGTGGGGAGGCAAAAGTTAGTGTTGCGGTATTTATGGTTGAGTAGACCAAAGATGACGGGATAATTACCGCGTAGGTGGTCTGATCGTAGACAGTAACTTCAATATCTCTAGTGCCCAAATTGTGTGTGACTGTGTAAGTAGTGTTGGTTCCATCACCGATTAAGAAGGTAACCTTTTGGGTACCAACAATTCCGCCTACAGAGGTGTCTAACCATAGGACTCCAGTGTTGGCAGGAGCCGAAGATCCAGAGATAATTCCCTGACTACCAGTAGTTCCTTGGACACCTTGTAGCTGGGCATAACCAAATCCTTGGATACCCTGAACACCTTGAGTACCAGTTGTACCTTGCGCACCAGCGCCAGTTGCACCTTGAAAACCGGTAAGGCCTTGAATACCACTAAAGCCCTGAAGACCTATAAGTCCTTGTAGACCTTGAGAGCCAGTTGATCCTTGAAAGCCAATAAATCCTTGAATACCATTTACGCCTTGTAGACCAATAAGACCTTGAAGCCCTTGAATACCCTGAGCGCCTTGTGCGCCAACAGAGCCCTGCACTCCTTGCAAACCCTGAGTGCCTTGAATACCCTGCGCACCAGTCGTACCTTGATTACCGTAGTGTCCTTGAACACCTTGTATACCTTGAAGTCCTTGAACTCCTTGAGGGCCTTGCAAACCTTGAACACCTTGTGCGCCAATAGAACCTTGAGAACCAGTAGTTCCTTGATTACCATAATTACCTTGTACGCCCTGTGTACCTTGAGCGCCAATTGTTCCTTGTAAACCAACTGAGCCTTGTAAGCCTACGCTACCTTGTAGACCAGTTGCTCCCTGTAAACCAGTTTGTCCCTGTAGACCTTGCACACCTTGACCAGCAAACTGACCAGCAAGACCTTGAACGCCTTGTGTACCTTGATGACCATCTGCACCAATGTAACCAGAAGATCCTTGAACACCAAGAGGGCCTTGTGCACCTGTAAAACCTTGAACACCGATCTGCCCAACGTGTCCTTGTAAACCATAAGCGCCCTGTACGCCTTGAATACCTTGTACGCCTTGCGCACCTGTTCCCTGTGAACCACCGCTACCAGAACCAGCGGGTCCTTGAATACCTTGAATACCTTGTACGCCTTGACCAGGATTTTGTGGAACAACTGTAATAGCTACTGGTGGTTGAGGCACCACTATAATTGGGCAAGTACACGGCCAGTTACCGCAAGTATTACAAGTATTCAAGTCCTACCAACTTCCGTAGGTGCCGACGTCAAGGCTTACAGCCTGAGTCGTAAATACTTGTCCTTTGACGTAAGTTGTAACCTGAGTATCGTCTGTCTTTAATGTAGCTGTTAGATCCCAGAAAGCGCGAGTTGGCAGATACTCTGTGTCCTTAGGTTGTAATGTAAGGACTACCTTGCTAAGCGTTGACGAATGAGAGGTTACTGTTATACCAAAGTTTGCGTATAAAGATGGGGAGTTAGGGTAGGTTCTGATCTGAGCAGCCCAAGCATAAAGCGAGGCGTCAAATGGAAAGTCAAACTCAACAGAAAAGTTATTGCCCTGGTAAAGAATAATATCGTAGTTCTGTGCGTTGGTTGGCATAGGGCTGCGGCCAGTAAGGTTGTTAGTAATGTAGACGCGCTCAGGTTTACGGGCGTCATCTACCTCTTGACCGATGTAGATTGGAACGTACTTGTTAGTCGTACGAGATGTGCGGATGAGCGTGCCCATCTCAATCTTCCATAGGCCAACATTGAGTTGTGAGCATAGGGCTTTATATTGTTCCCAACGCTGCTGGATAATAGTTGAGAGCTGTTGATAACGCTGAGCTCTTGGGATCATAACTCCATCAGGGGCGGTGATGTTGATATCAAAGGCTGCGTCTGTAGCAAGTGCCCAGAGCGCCTCAATGGTTGCCAAGATAGCGATTGGGTAAGTCTCAACTGGGGAGATGCTAGCAAGGGTAACTTGAGTACCGTAGGCATCAACGCGGTTGTATGTGTGCTCTGTTACAGCGTCATTAATAAAGACGCAGAGCTCTGAGTCTAAGAAGTAGCGATCTTGAACGCCTTGAATAAGGATGGTGGCGTTTGCTGCAGGGGCGTTGGCAAAGGTGATAATGCCCGTATCTTGCTCAACTGTGTACCCGTATGGGTAGCCAATAGGGTTACCATTCTCAGTAACCGTAAGGTTTACAATCTCAATAGGCTTAATGCCAGTAGAAAAGATTGTTGTTACGCCATCGCCTGTGGCTGTGAAGGTGAAGTTCTTTTGAATATCTCCGAGGTCTAAACGGACCCTAGAGAGTATGTCAGATAATAAAGCCACCAAAACTCCCTACACTCGTTATAACCAATGATGTCGTAGAACCGATAAAAAATCTCTACATACGAAAAGAGCGCCTCAAAAAAGAGGCGCCCACTTCGCTAAGTATGCCTTAGATAACGCCGGCCAGATAACCTTTTTCCTTAAGGTGCTGCGCTACTTGCTTTGTAACCTTGTACTTAACTCCAGCCTTGAAGCTGTAGTTATTACCCTTACCTAGAGTCATGTTCTCGAGGTCTTGAACAACACGAATCTCAACAGATGAATCGTCTGTGCTTCCAATAGTCACAGGGTCATCAACAATAACGGTTTGACGGGAAGGCTTAGTAGCGTCAATAACTTCGGTCTCTAGTTTAACCTGGGCTTGAGCTGTTGCCATAGACATTTCAGCTGCGCGGTCGTTCATATCAGCGGCTGCTTGTTCTGCAAGCTGCTCACGTACACGACCGGTTACATCAGTGGGCTTTGATTTAGCCATTATATTCTCCTAATTAGTATCTCAATGAAAAAGTCAGATTTCCTGACTGTAAATACTTTATCGCGGCCTTTAGGGTCCCGATATCATCCTTAGCAACGCCAAGGAGTTGATTACAGCCTCTGCAAAGTAGCCCTCTTATACATTTACCGCAAGAACTCATCTGCTTATTACAGCATGTGTGGTCGTGGTCAATGTGGGGCGAGGAGACCTCATCCCAGAACTTACCCTTGCATATGGCGCATCTAGAGTCCTGTGCTTCTATTAATGATTCAAAGTCCTGTTTAGTTATGCCATAACGCTTCACGTTTTGGGTAACCATATTAACTCTGGCGCACTCTCTGCAACATCTTCTTGATTTACCATTAGGCTTTACATATGTAATTGTATTTTCTTCATCATAGGGGTGGCCTTTGGGGCACTCAGTTTTAGAGGAGTTATTGACTCCTCGACCAACTCTAAGATTACCTTTTCTGCGGTTTCTCATCGTTTCTTTACGACAACCTCTGCAGTGGCGGTATCCGTTTTTATCTATGTATGAATTTTGTTCTGTATAAGAGTGCCCTTGCGGGCACTCTGTTTTTACGTGCTGTACTGCCATAACTGTAAGACCTCCTAGCAGGCTAGTTACCTACTAGGAGAATCTTACCACTGTTTAGGCTAGTTAGTCTCCACAATTACTACGCTCTGATCAGTAATCAATCCCAAACCGAAGATTGAGTACCAAGCAAGCGCGTGCTCACGACCGAAGTCAAGAATACCGCCATCGCGGAGTTCGACTGGGAGTGAGATAGCGTGACCGAATGCGTTATCACCGATCATGATAGCTGCATAGCGATCTGAAGCACCGTTACCTGTGAGGGTAGCAGGGGTTGTGTAGCCTCCACCAGGTACAACTACTGGATTAGCAACAGCTGTATCAGTTGTGTATGAAGAACCTGCGCCACCAACAACCTTAAGGACCTGGGTGGTTTCGATGAATACTACGTCGTAGAGACGACCGATTTCACCGAGCATGAAGTTACCTGGAGCTGCGTACTTAGTGACTTCGATGAACTCAGGGTTGTCACGAAGAGTACGGCTCTGGTGTGGGTGAACGAAGCAGACATAGGTCTCGCCCAACCGTGGGATGTTCTTTGTTGCCAAGGTCTCAACTGTGTCCTTGATAACGTGTGGTGTGAGGTAAGCAGCACCTGTCATTGCTGCGCGATTTGCAGCAAAGGTTCCATAACCGTACCAGTTGTTAACAGCTGATGAGACTGATGAGCGATCTTCACCGTAAAGGGTTGAAGAAGCTGCGTAGAGTGTGTCGCGTGAGAGCTGATCTAGGTAGATAGCCATGTTACGACCGAGAAGACGTGAGGCTGAAGCCATTACGTCATCGAATGAAGCGTTGAGCAAGAGCTCAGATACTGCAAGAGCATAACCATGCTCAGTTACAGTGATTGAGAACTGCTGTGCTGTGAGAGCGTTAGTCTGCATACGGACACCTTCAACAAGAGGTGAAGCGAATCCGAGGTTGTTGTAACGCATGAAGTTGATCTGTAGACCAGGTGCAACACCGAGTTCAGTCTTCTTGACTGCAAACTGCTCGAAGCGAAGGATAGGCATAGCCTGGAACAAGATTTCCTTGGACCAGATAGTCTGAATCGCCTGAGTGAGCTGGGTGTTGGTACCTGAGTACGCTGTAGGGGCTGCGGCAAGATTGCCTGTACCTGTGATACCTGATGCCATTTGGCTTTGACTCCTTGATAGTAGTTTTTAATAGATTAAGTGTTAGCCCAATATTCCGCTGGTCTTACCAAGAGCACGGTTGCTCAAGATCTGAGTGCGGACTTTTGCGTATTCATTCATCGGCATTGACGCAATATCTGCGGCAGTAAACTGACGTGGTTCCGAATTAGTTTCCAGTGGTCCAACGCCTGGCAAGGTCGCCCTTACGCCCGGCATATCTCTGCGCTGCTGCTGAATAGCAGACTGTGCAGATTCGAGAATACTGTTAGATCGCTCAACCAATCCTGCAATGCTCTCGTTGATCTCTTCCAAGGTATTGCCCTGGACGTAATCAATGAGTTGAGGGATGATATTGTCGCGGTTCTGTTCAACAGCTTGTTGACGGTATGCTTGCAGTTCTGCAAACTTTCTTTCCTGCTCCAGAAGAGCGAAGGCCGCTTCGCGTTCTTGACGCTCACGTGCCAACTGCTCTCGCAACTCATCAGCTGTAGCTTTTGCAAAGTCCTTGGCGTCCAAGTTCTCTTCAAGCTTAGCCTTTTCTTCAGCTGCTTTGGCTTCCGCCTCTGCTGCTTTGCGAGCTGCTTTTTCTTCCCGCTCCTTCTTGAGAAGTGAAACTTCTTCCTTCAATCGATCGATCTCTGGGTAAAGCTTCTCTTTTTCTTGTGAACGAACCTTTGCAAGATCCTCTTCGGTATAAAACTTCTGAGTAGGTTCGGTCTTTCCAGAGGTAACAGTAGGCGCGTCAACGCCCGACACATTTACTACTGGAGCGGTATTTGCTTCTGCTTCAAAAGCAGTAGCCATTTGTTCTGCAGTTTCTGACATGCGTTTATCCTTTTATCCTAGGGGTCGTTCTCCGATGTGGGGGCACAAATGACCTAACGTGGTATTACAGTATTTATTTTGACAATAGATGTCTTAATTGTCTGTATAAATCACTTTATTTTTGGTAACCGTCTGGGACTCTGCGCTGTGGCAATTGAGTACCGTAGGCTTCCGTTACTAGCCGAGTGCGTACCTTCTCATCACCCATTTGGGCGGCGATAGTTGCATCATCTAGTAATACTGGCTCTGTTGGGGCCGCAGGTGCTTCTGCGCTTGGAGCGCCCGGTGCAGAGGAACCACCAGGGCCTGTTTGTGCTGGCATTGACCCTGTAAGGGCCATGATGTCCTGCTCAATCTGTGTCTGGATAAGCTTGAGTGCTCCATCTGCCATAGCCTCGTCTTGAAGCTCTTGACGGATCTCTGAAAGCTTCTCAATAGGGAACTCTTCGCCCAGGATGCGCAATGCGCCTTCCTTAGACTCAAGACCAAGAGATAGCATTGACTGAACTTCATTGATAGCAATTAGCTTGTCAAGAGGCAATGGTTGTGGGAAGTGCACGTAGGATCGGAAAGTAATAGGGTCATTTACATCTAGCTTGGCGACCTGACCCTGCTTTAGCGGAACAGTGCTTGAGTTAGGATCCCAAGTAAAGGTCTCTGGCTCTTTAAGGGCAAGGTTAAGAAGGATAAGCTCATTTACGCGCTCAAGACCGTGTGCATACTGGACGATCTTCTGGTGATAACGGTTCATCAATGGCTGAAACTGAATAGAAAGAGCAACGCCAGAGGTGTTAGAGATAGGCTGAGCTTGACCAAGAGCGGTCTCAGGAACACCAATCATTTCGTGCATAGACTTCTTCATCATTGCTAGGAAGTCCATAGCGCCCTTTAGACCCTGTGCGCCACCTTCTAAGTTTTCTACTCGTGCGTCCTTTGGAAGGCCTCCCCATACTTTGTTAGCGCCTTTCTCAAGCTGAGAAGCTTTGGCGCCAATAATGACCGTAACCGGCGCAGCGTGATAATTAACAATGTCTGCAATATCAGTAGCAGTTTCATTGTAAGCACGATTAATATTGATAATGTCATTGCAATCAGAAAGGCCCCAAGGACTACCACTAATACGAACATTCGGGATATGAATAACTGGAATTGTGCCAAGCGGGTTAGGGCGCGAGTCAATGAGTTCGTCATTGATATATTCCTCGATGATGTCATCTGTGAGGATTTCTGTGTACGTGAATACTTGGCGCGTACCTTCCAAGCTAGTACCCCAAAAACGGTACTTAAGCTTAAAACGGACAAGGCGTTCGCGGTCGTGTGGATGGAACTCGGGGAAAGCGAAACTAGAGTTAAGAGGCAAAATTCGTACACGACCAGGGTGCTTACGGCCAGCAGGATCCACATAAGGCTCTTCATAAGCCACTTTAATAAAGCAGTCACCTGACACCGTACCTTGCTGACCAATTTCCCAAAGGACTGTGGCCTTGTTGTTATCTACTTCCCAGACGCGCTCTAGTAGGTCTGGAACGATTGCTTCGGTCTCTTTAGGGCTGCGGAAATTAACACCCTTACCAAAGGTAAAGTTAATGATGAAGTCGCTGAATGCGCGATAGTAGTTAAGAACCATCTGTGTCTCACCTGTCTGACGGCGATAAGACCAGTGGTGACCAAGATACATAGCCCAGTTAAGTGAGTAGCGATTTAGGCGTGGGCCGTGTACTTCAAACTCTTCATCCGCTAGTTCTACTAACCCAAGCGGAGAGATGGAGATGGTTAAATCAGAGGAGGCTGCACGATAACTCGGTGGAGAGAAATCCATACCGCTCACTGCTCACCTCTTTCAACTTTAGACAATACTAACATAAATGTCGACTTATGTACAAAACGACACTCAGCGGAAACGTTCGCCTCTAATGAGGTTCTGGCCTACCGGCTTAGTTACTACCTTCTTTTGTTCTTTTTCTTTTTTATCCTGCGCTTCTTTAGCGTAATCGCGGAAGCGTGGATCTACGTCTTTCTCAGACGTTACAAACTTGCCACCCAGTTGAACGTAGCGGGAGTGAACCCAGTGGGCAGCTGCAGGAGAAGGGTATGTGCGGAACTTAGAGCGCGCTTGAGTAGTAAGCATGTTCCAAAGCTTTTGATTTGCAGGGATCTGCTTAGGACCCTTTTTTACTTCTTTACCTGTAATTAACGCCATTAATCATCCTTAGATAGTAACCAGCCCTGCCCCGTTAGTGAGGCAGGGATGACTTACTTATTTCTTAGTCGTGGACGACTGCAGGATTGCCAGCCTTCTGTGGACCACCGCTGCGGAATGCTTCCTCAATGCGGTTGTCACCGTGGTCTGCAAAACCACCAGCAGCAAATTCCTTAAGATGATCTGGAGCTTCTACCCATGCAGCAGAACCAACGTGAGCGCGCTCACGCATTGTCTCTTCTGGAAGCTTCTCAAATACATTCTGATTACGGTTTGGACGACCTGCTGCAGGAACGTATCCCTGCATAGCGCCCTTTGTGAATTCCTGTGGGACGTCTGTATCTGTTGCAATGCCTTCTTCAAAACGAAGTGGGCCGCGCTGACCAGGGGTTGCTGGTGAGACTTTGCGGTCGTAGACAGTGCCAGGACGTTCTGGGAACTTTGGATCTGGTGCAATTGCCATTATTTACTCCTATATTAGGTTGAGGACCTCAGTAAAAGTGTGCTACAGAAAGTAGCTACAGTCAGCCTAAAGTCTTATCTAAAAAACGGACTGGATGAAACTTCAATCTGTGGCATCGTCATTTCGATGGTTAAAGAACAGGCGATAGCCAACGAGTCTGCGTAGTCATCGTGCGCGTGGGCTTCGTCTGGCGCTTTAGCTAGGAAGTTAGGACCAGTAAACTTGGTCTCTAGATCCTCTAACTGCTGACGAAATCGGCGGTAACTACGAAGCTTTCTTGTCTTAGCGTGGGCAGGCCAACTAATGAGCTCGCGGTCCATAAGCGCTTTTAAGTGCTTCCAGCGTTTAGATTGCTCAGGCTGGCTACTACCTACGGCAAATACCTCTGCCCTAGGAAGCAGAAGCTTTAGGCGCTGGGCAACCGCGTCACCAACACCATTAGCATCTACGCCAACATACATAACGTTGTAGTTCTCTAAGAACTTTACTATCTGGAAGTATTGGTCCTCCCAGTCATCCCCTTGCAGCTCTAACCAATTAAGCACTCTATGGTCAAAATAGCCAAACTCATCTGGGCGATCCCAGTCAACCCAGACAACAGTTACTACTGTAGAGTCAATCTTACGGGCTGGATCAATACCAACAACTACTGGAGTTCTATGCCAGGCGCGTTGAATTTCCATAGAGGTGTCGCCAAGCTTATCCATGGTGGTTGAGGTAACGAACATACCGCGCTCAAGAAGCCACTTGCAGTTGTACGACATTTGAAACTCATCTGAGTCTTCGCCAATGCGCAGCTTCTCACGCTTAATGTGCTTCTCATAGTTAGCGTTGACCTTAACCACATCTCGCCAAGTCCATTCAAAATGGTTTTGGCGTTTGGTTCTGCTGGTCTGCCTACGCTTGTTAAGCATGATGCTGTTGTAGAAGTTGTTCTTGTGGGTATTTGGGGTGCCAGTTTTAACCATAGTTCCCGCGTAGTACGCAAGCATAGGAGCAATTGACTTAGATACTACAAAGTCATCAGCTTCTTGGCACTCATCAATAACAATAAGATGGAAGGACTTAGATTCAATCTTTGCACGTGGGTTAGCGGTCATCATCATTAGAGATGAGCCAGAGTTCTTTAGCTTAATCTGGCGGGTAACACCTGCCACACGGCCTACGCTGTCATCAATCTCAGGATCACCTAGGATCTCTAAAGCTCGCTCAGAGGTAAGGCGGTTTACTGTACGTCCAAATAGAGTTTCAACCTGTCCCTCAACAGGTGCAAACATACCGATCATAATGCCGTCTTTAAACTTACCAAGGAGGTCTGGGTACATCTTTGCTAGGCGTGGGAGTAAGACCATTAGGGTAGCCACAGTATTAGCAATAGTCTCTGACTTACCACTCTGACGAGCTGCTAAAGCTGTGATTTCTTCGCTGTCATTAATAATGACGGACTCAATAATGCGGCGGGCAAGCGGCATTTGATAAGGGTGAAGCTCATGACCTACAAGGGCAGTCTGGAATTGAATGCAGCGGTCAACAAGCTTGTTGACAAAAGCACGGGAGAGCTCATCAAGCTCAACCTCTTCGTCTTCTATCTCGGGCTCATCGCCCTCTATTTCATCGGGGTAGAACTCGTCGTCTTCATCATCAATTAGTTGGTCCATATAAACCTTTAGTTTATTTTAAAACAAAGAGCCTAAGTCGTTAAACCCAGGCTCTTTGCGCCATCTACGGGGAGAGGAAGAGAGGCGTAGACAATAATAGCATAAATGTCTATTTGTCGACAAATGAGTTTAGCGGCGTGGCGTACGCTTTCTAAGTTGATCCACCATAGCGTGAAGAGCCTCTGCGCCCTTTAAAGCCTCATCTAAGTAGATGTCATCCCTACTGCGCTGGTACATAGAGAGGCAACGGCCTACCTCATATATGGATTGGTCTAACCAACCCTCAATCTCAGCAGTTTGTAGTCTTGTTACTCTCTTAGATACTTTCTCAGAGAATGGCTTGTCCCAGACCTTATTCCGAGAAAAAAGTTTCATCAAATAGTCCGTCCTGAGGCCTCCAAGCGTTTCGGCCTCGCATAGTCCTGAATAGTAGCGCGTCAATAGAGTCTTCGTCATCTAGGTCGATGTTTGGCTTCTTAAACCATACCCCCAGATAAAACCCTGGGTGAGTAAATGGGAAGCGGAATACTAAGCACTTACCTAGTCTGTAAGGGCGGTCAGTCTCCTGAGTTGTTCCTACCTCAATAACCGGTAGTAGATGTCTATGCCAGTACTTTAGCTTTCCGCCGTATAGTGGTCCGTATGATTTCATTTAGTTCTCCTTGAAAAAGTCAAAAGCTCCCCAGTTACGCAGGTCTCCCCGCTGAATAGATGAGGCTCGTGCAGATGAGTCGCTTAGTCTAGCCACAGTGCCCGCTGATAGCGTCCTTAACTGAGCAGGTTCGTGAGAAGAGCAAGCCGACTCTAAAGTGGGTAGATAGTCATTAGTAGATGCGCTGTTCTTTAATCCAAGCCAGATCTCAGTAGAGACATCGTTATATTGATGCCAGTGATTAGTTCTAAACACTATGTACACAGTCTTGGTGTTTGGGTTATACGCAATGGTTAGCGCTCGTGGTCTAGATGGCTTCTGTGTAGGTGCCGTAGTGGTCTCAAACCCGACGTTGGTCACATCATTAGGGATGGCGATGTCAATATCAACATCTACCTCTTCAGGCTTTGATAGGTACTCTTTTACAGATTCATTAGACCGCTGGGTCTTAAAGAAGTCATCCGGATTTAACGGCGCTGCTTTTCTACCCATTATTCCTCACATACATGATCGGCGGTCTCTGTCTCTAGTACACGAACCATACACGCTCCGCACCTCAGGTATCTAGGCGGCTTAAAGTTATTTTGTGAGGTGGCTCCTAGTGGGAAGTCAGAGCCGTCCTCGTTAAAGGCTGGGGTAGCAATAACTATCTCAGGTTCTCTTAGTAGTTCTGGTGAGAACGGCCCGTAAGCATGAGTAACTTTATCTGGTACTGGGTGCGCCTGTGGAGCATCAATTCGTGTTATTAAATGAGGCGCAACTAAGTCTAACTCGTAGTCAACCTCACGGCTTCTAGGCGTGTAAGCGCCAAAAACCTCGTAGTCAATTCCCATGACTACTCCTGAACGTCAGAGCTCTTTGGTGCGGCTTTCTTCTTTGGCTTGTCTTCTACAGGAGTTTCTACAGTAGGTTCTGCAATAGTTTCCATAAGAGGGAAGTGCCCCGAGTTAGCGCGGTCATACAACCAGGCAGGTAGGCAAGATGTGCAGTAGTGAACCGGGTTTACTCCAGGATCAGCCGTTGTGTATGAAGCTGAGTTACTGCAGTTATCGCATTTGATTGCCATGTAATCCTCCTAAGATCTACAGTAGTATAGCAAAAAGGGCGCCCCGTAGAGCGCCCTTAATGCTTAAAAGCTTACTTTGCTGGTGTTGCTGGCGTATTGAAGTGCTCGTAAGCACCCTTAAGTACAGGACCAAAAACACCGACTACAGCTGCCCATGCAACCTGCTTTAGGTGATGATTGCCGCCCTGCCAGATGGCTACTCCAGCAACGACTGTTGAGATGACGTAGTGCTCGAAGAGCGCCTTTGTCTTTGCGTTCATTATTACTCCTCTATGTTATTCGCGTATGGCGTTATGATATGAGAGTCTGCCTGAACGTTTGGTTTAGCTGAGCTCTCAGTATGCGATGCTACACCACCAAAGCCCGCCAATGCAACGGCTACAAGGTGTTTTGGTTCAGTAGAATATCCTGTAGCCGCCCAGGTGCCTAGGGCGGCTGTTCCGCCAAAAGCCACATGGACCGGGCTGCTGAAGTTAAGCTTGATCCCCACGAAGATGCTCCAATACTTCTCTCATATGCCTACGGAGCTCCTCAATATGGTTATGGGTCTCCTGGTCTAATTTAAGGTCTTTAGTAATAATACGCCTGTCTTCGTCCCCAGAACGGTTAGTCGCGTTCAGTAATAGGCCCGAAAGCAGGATGGACTCCAGGGAAACAGTTAGGGTCAGTAGGTTAAATGGGTATGGATCAAAGACAGCAAAGGTCATCCAGATAGACCAAAAGATAAGGTGGAAGATAAGAAACCACGGTGAACCAAAGGCTACAGAGGCCCAATCAGACATCTTCTGAAAAGTTTTCATTCGTTAGCCTTTGCTACCATAGATGTGTACGTTGCTAGATCAACACCTTTACCCTTAGACGCCTTAAGTCCTGGGTACATTCCTTGATAAACAGGTATAAGAGCAATCTCTTCTTCGGTTAGTACATTTGTAACTAGGTTGGCAGGCATAAGCCCAGCGTTTGCTAGTGCCTTAGCAACTACTAACTCAACGTTACCCTTAGCCCCCACCTTAAACACCGATGATCCTGGGAATGGTGGCGCGACTATGACAGTCGGCTTAGTTGTAGGGATAGGTGCTGGGGTGTTGGTTGTCGCACTATGGATTGCAGCCGCTCCTCCACCAGTAAGAGCGGTAGCACCAGCAACACCTATTGCTAAAGGTTTGCTAGTTCCATTTGATTTAGCTGGGGTTGAGCTTGCTGTGTAGGCTGGTCGCACAATAGCTAGCACATAAAGGTATGGGCGATGACGGCGATAGCAGCCATCTCCGTTAGCCTGATTGCCAGTGTAGGATTCAGGACCAGTATTGAACCCAATAGTGGTTAGACCGTCTTTAGAAGCGGCCTCTACGATCTCTACGTGATCTGCTACCCCATTCCCAGACCAAGAAAAGAACACAAGGTCTCCAGGAAGTGCAGAGTACTTGTCTACTACTTGCTTATTCTTTTGGAACCAGGTCAGCCCGTCTGGACAGTAAGAAAATCCTTTAGGTGTCTGAGCCGCGACTAGGTGGGACGCATTAGCCTGTGCAAAACACCAGCTAATACCCATAGCGCAGTAAGACTGGTTAGGTACTCCATACCAAGTTCCATATGGGTTCTCGTTGTTAGCGCCTTCTACAAAACCTATTTGAGTACGAGCAATGTTAACAATATCAACGCCTGCAGTCACTTGCTGTCCTCCTTTATAACCTCTGCCGCAGCATCTGTGTTAGCTCTGCGGTATCTAAATGTTTCCCATAAAGGGGCAGGAATCTCGTGGATACCGTAGCGAGTTCTATGATGCGCCATGCACAAGACCTCCAGGTTTCCTGGGCTCTCGATCCACTCTTGGAACTCTTCGTCTGTAGCAAAGTGGGTACCAAAGGCCTGTTCAACCTTATGCGGGTCCATATTGTTTACTTGAGAGAACTCAATATGGCTGTGATGTAGCTCCGGCTCACCAGAGCAGAGGTCATCGTTTATAGCGCACTTCCACAAGCCGGCCTTTTTGATCTTGGCCTTAGCCTGATTAAACAGGTGGTAGTGAGGGTCACTCTCGCGCGGCTCATGCTCTGGAATAGAAACAGCCAGATGTAGATTCATCATCTGCTTGTGGGCGTCTGTCACTGGTAGATCAACCTCTCTGCTAGATCTCCTGGGACAATCAGATAGTCGGGCTTATTCAGTAGAGCAACCCCTGCTTTGTCATAGGCCTCAGCAACAAGCTCTGAGCAGATAAAGCCATCTTTCTTGGCCAGGTAAGTAAACAAAGGTAGGTTTAACTTAAGACCCAAGATTCTTAGCGCAAGAAGGGCGATAGTAAAGAAGTCATAAGGACGGCCAACAAAGGACAGAGCATTCTTTGCAATGTGCTCGCGTTGCTCATCAGTCAGCTGCTCGTGTCTGTTCCAAGCAATGTCTTTATAGTCGGCAATGTTTACAAGCTTTACGCCTGTAGGATCAGCACTAACGGCCCTGCCGTCACCTACGTAGACTATGGCGTGGTTCCAACGGCTGGTGGTGCCAATGCGGATTAACAACCCAAAGAACCCGTTAGTCTTTACTACTCCGTAATCGCCTATACGAGGTTCGTACATTGTCTCTCCTTATTTACGGGGTTCCTCGATGTGAGATTGAACCCTGCCTTCTAATCTAGAAAGGTCTTTAACAATCTCTATCTGATGGGTGCGAAGTTCTTTTACGTCTTCTTTAATCTCTTTGATGTCTTCTTTGACGCTCTTGATGATAGGAAGTATCTCCAGCTTTACAGCGTCATTTAGTGAGCCGCCATGATTAGGCTTTAGCTCCTCCAAGTACTCTTTAAGAGACTCTACTGAGTGCTGCTTTACATACCATCTAGCTACTCCGCCTACGGAACCCGCTATAGCTAGTCCGGAAGATATAGTTACTACTGCGGTTGCTGCATCCATTAACAATCCAGTTCTTTACAGTTGATTAGCAAATAAAAACGTGGATTTGTCCAAAATTAGT
>Ga0214192_1000352_pt1 | contig 28969 bp, 34 predicted proteins | sample TroBogEpilimnion_44_FD_153030 | JGI IMG/M metagenome (GOLD analysis project Ga0214192, IMG submission 153030) | Freshwater microbial communities from Trout Bog Lake, WI - 29JUL2008 epilimnion | ecosystem: Environmental > Aquatic > Freshwater > Lake > Epilimnion/Euphotic zone | place: Trout Bog... | reverse complement strand
GGGTGCTGCTTCGGCAACAGGCACTCGGGGTGCTGCTTCGGCAACAGGCGAGCAGGGTGCTGCTTCGGCAACAGGCGAGCAGGGTGCTGCTTCGGCAACAGGCACTCGGGGTGCTGCTTCGGCAACAGGCGAGCATTCCATCGCCGCATCGTTTGGATACGAAGGCAAAGCAATGGCAGATACAACCGGCGCAATTGTTCTTGTCTATCGAAATCGCGATTACGAAATCGTCCATATCCGCGCATCAAAAGTCGGAGAGAACGGCATCAAATCTGGCGTTTGGTATTCGCTGAATGCCGACGGTGAATTTGTGGAGGCCTGATATGAATCGCCAACTCATTCAACTTCTGTACGTCACGCCCGAGAAGGGCAAAGAGTGGCCTTCCCTCAAGGATTGGATTTACTCGTTGCTTTTCATTTTGTTTTGGCTCGGTCTTTTTAACCTTGGGAGCGGACTTTAATGGCTCGCGGACAAACAGCAGCGATTGCACAACCGCATGATCGCGAAGAACAGACGGTTTATGTTCTGGATGGGATTGTCCAGTTGCCCCATTACCTCAAGAGTGGCATTTACATCGCTCCAGGTTACGGACGGTGGAACTGGACCGAGCGCACGGAAATGGAATTGATACTTCTGGGCGCCCGTCAATCCATCCGTTACCTGTGGATTCGGAGCACAACGTGAGCGCAGACCGCGACGCCGTTGTCAATTGCCTTCTCAGCCGCGGCGGGTTCGTTCCCGTTCCTGTGATCGCAAGAGATACCGGACTCTACAAAACCACCGTCCACAAAATCCTCGCCAAGATGAACGTCGAAGCGGGGGTCGGCAAATCAGACCTTAACCGTCCGTGCAAAACGTACCGCCTGATCGATACCGAAGATCACGCAGATGCGACAAGCATGGCACTCAAACTCGCCAGGAAGTTCACCGGAATGTTCGGACAGTTGCACTGGGTTAATGGGAGCTCAACATGAGCAACGCTGAACACATTACTCAGGAGTTGCTAATTGAGACCCTTGATTACAACCCGCTAACCGGTATTTTTGTTTGGCGCAAAGGGAGACTCGGCGTTGCCGCAAACACAATTGCAGGAACTGGATACTCAAATAGACACGTCAATATAAGAATTGACTGCAAAAGCTACAGGGCGCACCGGCTTGCGATTTTGTATTGCACCGGGGAGATCCCGCCAGACGATATGGATGTTGACCATATTGACGGAAACCCGAGCAACAACGCTATCGCAAATCTTCGCGTTGTAACGCACAAGGTCAATTTGCAAAACAGAGTTCGTGCCAACAGGCGGTCAACCGGCAGGTCGAGCAAGTTGCTGGGAGTGTCTTGGAAAAAAGACAAAAACAAGTGGGTGGCAAACATCAAACATCCAGACGGAAAACAAATGCACCTCGGATATTTCACCGAGGAGCACGAGGCACACCGTGCATATTTAACCGCAAAACGCGAATTACATGAGGGGAATACATTATGAACGCGATCATTCCATTCAACGAAATGGAAAGCATGGCCGGTTACATCGTTCGGTCCAAGCTCTTCGGTGCAAAAGATGAAGCCCAGGCCATGAGCCTGATGCTGCTGGCACAGGCAGAGGGTATGCACCCGATGTCAGCTATTCAGGATTTCGACATCGTGCAGGGCCGTCCCGCACGCAAGACGCACTCGATTCTCGCTCGCTTCCAACAAGCTGGCGGATCGGTTGAGTGGGAAGAAATCACCGGCCAGCGTGCCTGCGGGGTTTTCAGCCATAAGCAAGGCGGTTCGCTGCGCGTTGAGTGGACCATTGAGCAAGCCAAGCGCATCGGCCTGACTGGCAAAGACAACTGGAAGAACTACCCACAGGCGATGCTCCGCGCCCGCTGTATCGCCGAGGGTGTCCGAGCAGTATTCCCCGGCGCTATTGGCGGGATGATGTCTGTTGAAGAGGCGCAGGACATCGTTGCCGCTCCAATCAAGGACATGGGCACAGCAGAGCAAGTGATCGACACGAGCGCCGTTCGATCGCGTCTTATGTGCGCAGCAATCGATGCGGAATCGGTCGAAAGTCTTGAAAAGGTTTGGAAAGACGGCATCAAAGAATTGCAGCGCATCAACGATATAGACCTCTACAACGCATTCAAAGATGCGGTTATTCAGCGCAAAAAGCAATTGACTTCTGTGACCGTTGGCACGGTAACCCTTGTTGAGGATGTGCCAACCGTACAGGATCAGGAGGCCGCATGATTTTCTACGCCTGCAAACAACCGTCGCCGGAATGGTTTCAACTCCGCGCCGGCAAGACCACCGCGAGCCGGTTCAAAGATGCTTGCGATTTTCTTGCCGTGAACAAGGCCAACCCAGATTCGCGCCCGTCGCAGAAGAACATTGACTACGCATACCAGGTCGCGCTTGAAAAGATTTCCGGTGTGCCGAATGAAGACACGTTCGTGACTTGGGAAATGCGCCGCGGCAGCGAGTTGGAACCGCTTGCCAGAATCGCATACGAAGCAACCACCGGAAACCTTGCGCAGGAATCGGGGATCGTGGCAACGGACGATGAGCGTTTTGCCTATTCCACGGATGGATTTGTCGATGACGATCCAGAAGGTGACGGGTTCATCGAAATCAAATGCCCCAACTCGCCGCGCAGGATTTTTGAGATGTGGCAGACCGGCAACCTGGATGAGTACATCCACCAGATTCAAGGTGGCCTGTGGATAACAGGCCGCAAGTGGTGCGATTTCGTGATGTACGCGCCGCAGCTTGAGTCGATCGGAAAGCACCTCTACATCAAGCGCGTCTACCGCGATGAAGAATTCATCGAAACGATGGAGCAACAACTTTGGGCGTTTGCCCAGCGCGTTGAATCCCACGTTGAATCACTCAACCCCTCACTCAAGGAAGCAGCATGACCACCACCATTCTCGGTCGCCTCGGACGCGACGCAGAAGTCCGGTATCTCACCGACGGCACTGCCGTTGCGAATCTCGCGTTGGCCGTCAACTACGGTAGGAAGGGGCAAGACGGAAATCGCCCGACCCAGTGGTACGAAGCGTCGTTGTGGGGTAAGGCAGCGGAAGCAGCCGCCCAATATCTCACCAAAGGCAAGCTGATCGTCGCCACGCTGGAGGACGTTCACATCGAGGAGTTCAAAGCAAAGGATGGAACTCAGAAATCCAAGCTTGTCGGGCGCGTGATGAAGTTTGAATTCGCGGGTGGCAAGGACGATCGCAGCGAAGCCCCGTCCGCACCCGCTCCGCAGCGCCAAGCACCTCCTCCGCAGCGTCAGGCGGCACCGCAGGGCGTAGCCGGCATGGCTGCGATGCAAGACGATGGCCCAGACTCCATCCCATTTTGATCTAAAGGAACTGACATGACCAAAGTCGTAATCACGCTTGAAGACATCGGCGACGAAATCCACGTGACCGGGATTGTTGATCCGCCGGAAGCTGCAGCCCTGCCGCCGACCGAAGCACTCGTCATCGGAACCTACTTGTCCGCGAACCTTGAAAAAGTCATCGCTGACGCGCACACCTGGGTTGCGTGGCAGCAGATCAAGGCATCCGGCGGTGAAAGCAAAGAGGCCGAAATCGTTGAGGTCAATCCGAAAATCATTCTCCCACAAGGGGCAAAACAATGAAAAAACTACTGATCGCAATCGCGGCAACGCTCGCGTTTTCAGCGGCGGCGTATGCCTGCACGATGATCACGATCATCAACCAGGACGGCTCGATGACCATTTGCCAGCAATGTTGCGACTCCAACGGCAATTGCCAACTCATCTGCTTCTGAGGCGCACATGGACTTCAACATCAAGCTCGACAAGCAGCAGATCAGCGTGATCGTTCACGCGCTGCGAAACGTCGCTGTGCCTTGGGACGTTACGAACCCCGTGATTCAGTCGGTGGTGAATCAAATGAACGCGCAGGAAGAACTTGCGAAAGCCCCCGTTCGACCGCTACCGGAGCTTGCGGAATGAAAAGGACAATCGGCCCCACCTATGCCCAGCTTGCCGTGCTGTTTCGCAGAACGCTCAAGTACATCACGCTCGAGCAATCCTGCCTGCGGCCCGGTGCGCTTGAAATTCTCAAAGCACCCAGCCGCATATCACACACGTTGTTCTATCCAAGCGGAAAGATTGAAAGGAGCGAAGCATGACTGCAATCGGAATCCTGTTTCTTTTGGTCGGATACGCAATCGTGATGTGGTGGGGGTCTCCCTGGGCGAACGTCCACAATGCATACGATTGGGTTGGCGGATCGATTTTCTATTCCGGCCTTGCGCTTGCAACCACCGGAGCGTTGATCAAGATTTGGGAATCGTTTCCATGAAAGTCAAACTACTTGTCCCGGCAAGTCAAGACAACGCCACGGTGACGTTTTTGCGGACCGCCATTGAGCTTCGTGATGCAGAGATCGCCCGTTTAACTGATCTCGTTGAGCGGCTTTCTCTGGATCTGGCGCTCAAAGAAACAGACACAAGGATTGAGGCGAAATGAAATCACTAGCTGACCGTCTCGAGGAAATGGCCGTCGAAGGTCGCCACGACAGCAAGATTCTGCACGAGGCACTAAGGCAAGAGTGGTTGTCAGTCGAGCATAAGAACGTCATCAAGCGTTGCCTGTATGGCGAAGAGTGGCGCACCGATTCATTGACGCTTGTCACTATCGCCAATGCGATTCGGAGAATTGAGGCATGAACGCCTGGCTTCTCGGTTCTGGAATGCTCGTTGTCGTGACGGTGATCTATCTCGCAATCGCGGTGACGTATATGCAAGGACAGCGCATCGGAATGTTCGTGACGTTCATCGGCTATGCAATTGCGAATCTAGGCTTGATCGTAGACGCAATCAACTGGGGGTCAAAGTAATGGACCCAATCCCGATTTCCCTGGTGGCACTCGCAATCTGGCTAATCGGCATTGCGATTGGCGTATGGATCGCTGACGGCGTAATCGCGGCATTTGACCTTGCCGCAGACATTTTTCGGAGATAGACATGGGTGAATTCCAATGGATCGCGCTGGGCATTGCGGCTATGACGCTTGTATGCATCATCGTGCATGAGTTGCTGCGCGAAGGATGCTGCTTGGGTGACAAGTGCCGGTGCAGGGGGAAATGATGACCCCCGCCCAAATCCAGAAAGTGCGTGATGCGCTTCTTAAGTGCGACATGAAGCCAAAGTACACCAATCAGCCAAAGGACGAAGCCCTGCGCATCCTCGACGCAGCCCTCTCGCAGCCCGATCCTGAGCCGACATATTGGATGACGTGGGAATCAAAATACCGTTTAGATCGAGGCGGTAACGCAAAGGGTGCGGTTCCGGTTCATGCCAAGCGATCTAGAACCGCCATCATTCCGCTTTACACCAGCCCTCCCGCCCTCGCAACTCCCGCTGATAGTTCGGTCGTATGGCACTCAGTCGGAGAGCTGGAGCAGGCGATTGCGGATGCAACCAAATGGCGCAAGCTGATTCGTAGCAATGTTCAGGTGTTGGTCACGGGCAGCATGATTGAGGCGGCAATAAAGGAGCAGCCATGAGTCCCGAGCAGATTCAACAATTTGCAAGCCAATGCAAACACACCGTCCATGCTCACGGCCCAGTGGCTTTCCCCGACCTTGCTGAATTCGCCGCCCTCGTTGAGCAGCACATCCGCGCCGATGAGCGTGAGCAATGCGCGAAGGTGTGTGACGGAAACCCCTTTTGGCTGAATGCAGCCCATGAAATCAGAACGAGGAAGCCATGACCAATCAATTCAATACGCCTTGGGAAGCGGTAAATGAACCGTGGTCAGATCACTACGTAGATATTTTAGGAACGGATGGCAACGAAATTGCCGATAGCGTTCTTACCCAATACGCCGCCCACATCGTCAAGTGTGTAAACGCTCACGATGCGCTGGTGGATGCGCTGAAGGATATGTTCTTTGCGCACACTATGAAGCCATCTTGCCAAGATGGTGTTGTTGATCGCTGCAAGTGCGTCGATTGCGCAAATGAACGATCTTTTCAGGCACTCAAACTTGCAACAGGATACACCGCAGCTACAGGAGAAACGAAATGACCGAAATAACCAAAGACAACATCAAGGATCGCGCAGTTATTTCTGAAGGCGGCTGCTGGTTGTGGGCCGGTGCAATACGAAAAGCGCCGAATCCGAATCATTGCTATGGATGGGTCGCATATAAGAATACGCAGATGAATGCACACAGACTTGCATGGATTCTGTTCAATGGAGAAATTCCTAATGGCCTAGTTGTTCAGCACAAATGCGAATCACCATCTTGCATAAATCCAGAACACCTTTTTGTTGGGCCTCGGGTAGCCGTTGCGAACCACAATTTAACCCCGATAGTTTCTCACGGCATGAGCGAGTCCAGAGAATATAAGATTTGGGCAAACATGAGATACAGGTGCGGAAACCCAAACGTATCCTCCTATAGCAATTATGGAGGGAGGGGGATAAAGGTTTGCGAAAGATGGCAATCGTTTGCTGCATTTTTTGAAGACATGGGGCCTAGCCCAGAAGGATTCACGATTGAAAGGATTAACAATGATGGGGATTATGAACCGTCCAACTGTCAATGGATTTCAAGGGCAAATCAGGTTCGCAACCGCCGCATAACGCCGAAATTCAATGGGAAATCAATAGGTCAAATCGCAGACGAAACCGGGCAGCTTTATTCGACCTTATTGCGAAGGCTCAGAAAGTATGGCGACCCGATGGGATCAAGGAAAGTGGAGAGCAAAAATGTCTGATCTTAGAACCGCCGCGCAAGCCGCGTTTGATGCTCTGTACTATATCCAGCGCAAGGCTGAATCTCAACGTATTTGGGGTGGCATGGATTGGCACTATCACTACCCTTGGAAGGGAGTGTTTGATAAATGTGTCGAGCAACGGGAAGCCCTCCGCGCAGCCCTTGCACAGCAGGGTATGTGTGAGTGGGTGGATGATGGTGCGCTATTTCAATCATCCTGTGGTTGTGCATACCCGCGACAAGAAGTAGGCGGCAACCATCCCCGCGATTACATGAAATTCTGCACCGGCTGCGGCAAGCCGATCAAGTTCTTGGAGAGTGAGCATGAGTGACCGTCTAACAAAAGAGCAAGCCGCAGTCATTGGCGTCTTTACCGGAATTGCCTGTGGACCATTTTCGGATGTGCATGAAAAGGCCGAGCAATTACTTGGTAGGCCAATATTCACGCATGAGTTTGCAGGCAAGGCGATTTGGGAGCAATTGAAGATTGCAGTCCGTGACGAATTTTTTGCCACTTGTCACAGCCACGCACTAGCAGCCGACAAACCCGCCGAGCAGCCAGCAGAGCAATGCACCATGTGCAATGGCAAGAGGTTGGTCAATGCTTTTGTTGGCATACCGACAGGAGTTAAGCCGCCCAATTTGCCGATGATCCCATGCCCGAAGTGTTCGCCAAGCGTTGCATATTCTCAGTCATACGAGCAAATGCTGACCAAGCAATTCAATGCGCCAGCCGAGCAGACGGCGCAGCCTGTGAAGGGCGTTGTCCTGCGCAATGGGGAAATCGTATTGACAGGGATTTGCCACCTTGTGACAGACGGCGATCAACCCCTCTACACCCACCCCGCGCCGAGGGATTTGTCAAAGGAAGAAATCAGAGCCGTTCGGGATCGGTCAAGAAGTACAGCCGAATTTGCCCGAGCGATTATTGAAGCCGCGAGGAAACCATGACCCTACGCCCAGAGGAAATTCGCGAGTTAACAGGATTCATCCGCGCAGACGCACAGGCGCGGGAACTGGATCACCTGGGCATACCCTACAAGACCCGCCGTGACGGATCGCTGATCGTCATGCGCGAGGCGATCGGCAGGGGTAATATTAGAGAGCCACAGTTGAGATTGGGGGTGACGGGATGATTGGAAGATTGTGCGTTGAATGCAGATATTGCGCATACACGGTTGAGCAATTGGAGCATCAATGTGTACACCCTCGCCATAGTTCATTGGTGACGGGCTGCGTAATACCAAAACCGTGCGAGCGGCAGCGTGATCCAGACAACCAGCGTGGCTGTACGGTTGCAGGAATTTATTGGGAGCCGCGCAATGATGCGCCCAAGAAAGACTGACCGCCATCTGCCGCCATGCGTCTACTTTAAGTCGGGCGCGTATTGGCTCGTCAAGCGCAACAAGTGGACTCGGCTAGGCAAGGAGTACGGCGAGGCAATGACTGCGTATGCCGCCTCTGTGCAAGTCGCGGGTTCCGGTATGGTTGCGCTGATCGACAAGGTGTACTCAGCGCATAGTCCGAAACTGTCAGCGAACACCAAGAAGGCATACAAGATTTGCGCCGAGAAGCTGAAAACCATATTCATCGAATTCAGCCCCGCACAGGTCAAGCCGAAGCACGTTGCAGAGTTGAAACTGTCGCTTGCCGAGCATCCCGTCAGAGCCAACTTGATGCTGTCATTCCTGCGTGTTGTGTTCACCTACGCTCTGGAATGGCAGGAAGTTGAGTCCAACCCATGCATCGGCATCAAGCCCTACAGGACAGTGAAACGGGGTCGATACCTGACTGACAGCGAATTCATGGCTATCAGGGAGAAAGCCAATCCGGTTTTGCAGATCGTCATGGATCTATGCTACCTGACGGGGCAGCGAGTCGGGGATGTGATCGCTATCCAGCGCAAGGATTTGGGCGAAGATGGGATATTCTTTTCGCAGGGCAAGACAGGATCGCGGCTGGTCATCAAGTGGACTCCCGAGTTACGAGAGGTCATAGAACGCGCCAAGACGCTCAATAAGCGTGTGGTGCATATGAACCTACTGGTAGGCTTGAACAGGTCGCCATTGACCTATACGATGGTCTTGAACTATTGGAAGGAGGCGCGGGAATTGTCGGGAATCAAGGATGCTAGGATTCACGATATGCGGGCGAAGTCAGCCACAGATGCCCAAGAACAGGGACAGAACGCGCAGAGTTTGATGGGGCATGGATCGGCTCAGATGACCGAGCGATACATCCGTAGAAGGCAGATTCCGGTGGTGACGGGGCCGGTGATGAAGTCGGGCAAGAAGTGATGAGTATTAGACGATGTTAGACAATTAGACTTTTGCCCTAGTGTTTATGCGGCTCCCAAGCGATATAGGATAGTGTACGACTCTCCTGCAAAATCCCGCTAAACACTTGATATTGCTACTGTTTACGCAGATTTTTATCTAATATGAATTCCTGCGTAAAGAAATTATCGCCCCATGAGGGTTCGTAGCATATGGGGTAGTTTTAGACAACTTTTTGAGGATTGAGCGTACCCATGTTTGCAGATGAAACAGAGCGAGATTATCCTTGCCAAATGGATTTCAGATCGATCGTCCACCTCATCATCGGAGTCGCCGTGATCATGGGTATCGCAGGAATGATCCTGCAGTACTTCATGTACGGCACCGTCACATCCCCATGCTGCCTCGCACCCTAGCGGTAACCAGGCGCCACCCGTCGAGCTATCGCGTCCTTCTGGTCACGGATCGCCATGATGCGAATCCGCTTTTCTTCAGAATCTAACGCGCTGCGTTCAATCATCCGCTGACGCTCGTTGAGTTTCGCTTCGGCCTGCTTGATGTGTTCGACCGACTTGTACTTTGCCAGTTCATCCTTGTGGTCAGCCATGAATGCCTGCGCTTCTTCGCGCCGGCCTTCCTTGAGCAGCATCCTGTAAGTACCGTAAGCCTCTTCCAGAATCTTCGCCTGGTCGTACATCTGGCTGACGTACCGCGAAGAAGCCATGTCGGTTGAGGAAACCATGTTCCGGGTTGCGACCTTCATCCAATCCGGCGCCGGCCTTGATGCCTCGTTGGTCAGCGGGCGGATCAGCATATCTCCAGCCCCGACAACGAACGTGCCGAGCCAACTGAAATATCCCTGAATGACATGGTCAACCTGGACCGGCGACAGGAAATCCATACCAACGGTTGACGTTGCCGCTTGTCCGGCAGTTGAAATTGCTCGAGCTGTCATCGTCGTGTTCTGGGTAAACCGATAGTCTGGCCTGAGTTTCTCCATGCCCATCGTTTCAATCGGGCGCCCAGAGAACGAATCCTTGTTGGAATAAATGTCGAGGATCGGCTTGACCGCCTGCGGGATCGGGTTCATGTTCAGGTTGTTGCCAATGACACTCAGCACACGTTCGCGGAACCGTTCGCCCGTCATCTCTGGGCTGATGAAATACTCCAGCCCGCGTTCAGCCAAGGTGGCGATCGCCCCAATTTCAAATGGTTTGGGAATTCGGAAAGCCGTCCCGCCAACTTTGAACCACCAGTAATTGTCGCGGTCCCAATCTTCGCGCTTCTTCCAATCGTCATCGTCCGCATACTTCGCAAGCAGCGCAACGGAAAAGAGCGCGGTCGCCCCAAGGACTGCGGCGAATTTCGCCGGGTCTTCCTTGGCGGCGCGTCCGAGTTTGTACAAACCCTGAAGTCGGGCGTTCATAAACGGCACGACTTGAGTCAGGAACCGGACGGTAGTCCAAGACCCCTGCATTGAAAAGTCCATCAAATCCCGAGCTGCCAAGCTGGCCTCTGCGTGGCTCATCCCCTGGTCGCGCAATTGCTGATACAGGGCAGCGCGGTTGATCTCTTCACCGCGGCTACCGAGTTCGTTGTAAGCCTCGACGTATGGGGAAATGAACTTGTCCACAAAGTTTTTGACCTTGTGGTCCGAGTCAAGGATTGAACTGTCTTCGACCCCGTTTTTGATCAGGCGGCGGGTGTGGTCTGCCTGCGATCCATCCATCATCGCGCCGAAACGGATGTGGGCGCCAGAAGCCAGCATTGAGATGTACGTCTGGCTGTCGCGTTTTGTGGCGTTCCAGCCCTGCGCCAGGTTGCCGGCCATGTTGTACCCAAGGTCGGATGTGCCGATCGCCTGAATGGAATCACGAATCAGGTTGCGAACCTTGAAGATGGGGGATGCGGTCACCCCAACGGTAAGCCAATGCTTGAATGCGGACAAGCCGTTCATCAGCGGACCGCGAAGGCCGGCGAACTCGAGCGAGGTGATCGCGGCCAGAACGTGCGGGTCTTCGACAACAAAGTAGTGATGCTTGCCGTCATCCATGTACCAGACTACGTTGTTGCGCAGGCCGGTGGATTTCCCGATCTGTCGAGCGGTGGACTCGTCCGCCTCAACGGCCACGCCCATTTTTGCGGCTGCGTCGAGGGTTGCCTTGGCAGCACGGTTCTTGGCTGATGCCTCAATCAAGTGCGCCCAGTTTTGGAGGGTATTGTTCAGCAAGTCGGAATTGAGTTTTCCAGACCCGCCCTTCAACGCCTTGAATGCCTGCTGACGAATGAGGGATTGATTGCCCTTCCCGCCGACAAACCCGCCATCTTCCGACACACGATAGAACGGGACATAGAACTCGTTCTCCCACATCTTGCGAGAGTCCTTGTCAATCAGGCCAGACTGCTCGGCTATGTCGAGCGCATTCTTGTTGAACTCGTTGAACGTCTTCAGGGAGTCCGCATAGATCAACGTGCGGTCACGGGTGACCTGACCAGCGTTTGCCCCGTGCTGGATCGTGTAGTCGAAATCAGACTTTCCATCGGCCAAAGACTTCGCCGCAGCAATGTCCGCAGGAGTGAACAGATTCTCCTTACCTTCGGCCATCAGGCGTTCAGCACGGTTGCCGGCCACCCAGGTCAGGAAGTCACCCATCTCGCCGTGGAGCGGGACCCCGAGACGATCAATCACACCACCCGTATTGTCAGCGTCGTAGACCCCGTCCGCGATGCTCAGTTTCCCATGCTTGAGAAATGCCTCAATCGCGCCGGCAGCGCCTTTTGATAGGCGGGCAAGCGCATAAGCGTGCTGGCTCAATTGCTTGATGGGGGCGAACTGATCGACAATCCCTTGGGCAAGTTTCATCCCAAGACCTTTGCGGAGTTCCTGAACCTTTTCTTTCATCGATGGAACGTCAACCGTGCGACCGATGTTTCGGTGCATCGCTTGTTGTTCGGGCGTGTAAGCCCTGCCGCTTTCATCCATCGTGCGCGGAGTGGATTTCGTAATGTCAGGATTCGTGCCGTCGAAATTGCCGTTGTTGCCGGTGGCAGACTTGATCTGCTCGGGGCGAAACGCAACGTAGTTGGTTTGCCCCCACTCCTCGGTGCCGACCGGGCCGCGACCGTTTGCATACTCGGGATCAGGGGTAATGATAAGCCCATCAAACCCTTGCTTCTCCAGCTTGTCGCGGAACCGCACAGGGTTGCGACCCTCGTACATGTACCGCTTCATGTACTCTTTCGCGGTCAAATACTTGGGGTTCTGGATCGACAGATATGAGGCGATCTGATTCTTGCCAAACATCCCGGCGACCCGCTCGTCTTGCGCGAACCAGAATCCCGGAACTTGGGAGGAGTAGCCCTGCGCAGATCCATCCTTCGACCCGTCAAAGGTCGTGAAGTCAGAATTGGTATTGTGGTAGACAACGATCGGATCGCCGTTGTCATCAACGACTTTGCTGTCACCGAAGAATTGCTTGAACTCGGGGGTTTCAGTCTGACGCTGACGAGAAAAAATTCCCCTCAATGCATCGGTCCTTACAAGTTGTGGAGACCGCTGGAGAAAGTCCTCCAGAAGTCCGGGTCTTTCGCTGCCATCGCTTGATAGGAGGGTATTGAGGAGAATCGCTCGACGGAGATCCGACGGTCCCATTCGTGCTGCTCTTCCAGCTTGCGAACTAGCTCCGGTGGAAAAGCGTCCTCGGCCAACGGGTCTTCCGCGGTCATCAACAAATTCATTTCTTCCGGCGTCAAACTTATACGAGAGAAGTGAAGAGAGTTTTCCATTTGCTGTACCAAGGAAAGTATCGATTAACGATTTGAGATTTTCATAATCGGTGCCGCCCCATTTTAGCGGCATAATCCCATCCTTGGGAATTCCTTTCAACTGCTCGTTTGCGGGCTGAAAATGCTTGGTTGTTCCGAAACGCAGAGCTGATGACAACATGGCAATGGTGCGTCGCACAATTGCATCTGGGCTAAGGCCTGCTGGGTCTCCGACAAACGTTTTGCCGGTGTTGTAGGCATAGTTGGCAACGGCGTGATAAATGGCCGAGCCGCCCTTCCCCTGGTGCAACTTGTGTACATCGATCCACACATCGTTGCCACGTTGGTAAACGTGGAATACATCACCATCTGGAGTTTTGAACAGGTCTTTTTTGTCCAGGTTCCTTTCGGACTGGTCTTCCTCGGTTAGGTCGCTTCCGAGAAATTCGACGCCGTTCATTGAGTTTTTTAGGTTGGCGAGCAAACTGTGTGACTCGCTCTTGCGAAAGCGGAATGCATCTTCAAACCCGGCTAATTCAGTCAAAACCTCTGCGGCAAAGTTACGATCCTCCTCTGTTACTCCGTTGCCACCTCTTGGGTTGCTGCGCTGCATTTCATTTTCAGACTTGCGAATGGCGAACGGAGTTTTAATTGCATCGGCCTTGTGCACAAGATTTATCCTTGCCTCTGCTTTCATGGTTTCCATTTCCATCTGCATCGCGGGAATTCGCTGTGCTTTGGCGTATGAAACCAGTGCGGACTTGAGGGCTTCGCGAACCTCGTCAAGATTCTTGACGAATGCCTCTGCCTTAAACCCTGGTTGCTTGATTGCTTCGATTACTGCTCGGATGGTCTTGCGCAGCGCGGCAGCGAATCTGGCAATGATTCCCCTGGATTGCTCAGGGTGATCTGCGGCAACTTGCTCAAATACGTCCGTCAGGAATTCGCGTTTACCCGCACGACTTCCCATGAGGTCGGCAATCAATTCGTTTCGCTCTGATCTCGTCAGTTCGGCGTTTGAATTGGGACCGTTCTCATTCCCGTAAATATCATTGCGGTACTGGTATGCGCCGGTTTCGCTGATATTCCTGGTAACGATGGCAGACAGAACATTGTAGATTTCCGGGTTGTCTGCTTCTAGTAAGTGCGTCAATTCATGGAATGCAACCTGAAGCGGTGACATCGTTGAATTGACGTTTAGGTAAACAGTGCTTCGCTCGCCTGGGTGTACGAATCCATCAGCCTTCAGGGTGTCCGACTTGAAGACGATCAGCTTCTTGCCAAACGCACGAAGCGTTTGCTCTATGGCTCGATAAACGGGGCTAAGGGCGCCGATCTTCAGGGACTTGAAATTGTGCTCTACCCCATCGTCCGTGACCGTGCCATGCCAGTCCTTGGCAATGCCAGATACCTTCGCATCGGTCGTGACTATATGCTGATCAGACGGCTGTGAAACCTGGCGGCTGAATAATGCAATTCCCTTATCGGTTTCGCGTGTGTCGATCGTCTGGAAAAACTTGTCGAACCCGGCTCGGATCAGCGGCATCTCTCCAGCAGTCGGGTATGGATAGCTTTCATCCAGTTCAAAGCCCAACTTTTCCGCAGCAGCCCACGTTTCTGGGCTTACGATGTTTGCAAGATAATCGTTTGATGCGTTCTGGTCTTGTAGTTTTGAGATCAGATATGACTCGTAGGCTCGTGCCGACATCTCTGGATCTGTGGTCCAGTATTCCTTGGTACGTTTAGAGTCAAGCCTTGAAGATCGCGCTTTGATTGCGGTCTGTCGGATCGACTTCATTACCTCACCAAAGGCATCGACCATCTCCTTGCGCACTGCACCCTTGTGCATATAGTTCGATCCGCGAGCGGCAAGCGATACGTCAAGCGCATCAGTCATGTGATCGCCACTACGCATCCGGGCAAAGTACCCGTCTAGCGCGTGCCACCATTCATGGCCGAGACTGCCGGCACCTTCTTTCTTTGTTAAGTTGATAACGATACGGGCGGGTTCATAGTGCGCAGCGGCAGCACCCTTCCCGCCGGTTCCGCGAGCGCCAAAAGCAAGACTGAGTTCGCCATTGAGAGACAGAGACCTTGGCGGGATTTCAAGAATCGCGGCCATGTCCATCAGCGCGTCGTAGGCGTCATTCAAATCCTTCTGGCGCTTTCCTTGCTCAACCCAATTGCCGAACTCAACCCCACGGAATCCAAAAGAATCTGCGAACATCTCTGGAGTGACATCTTGCGCATTACGCATGTCTTCGCCAACTCGAGGATTATTCGTGTCGCGGCGCTCGCGTGGAATTTCTTTGGCCTTCTCCAGATTGGAAACAAGTTCAGATTGATTGTCTGTCCGATATGCGCGTGCCTCTTTAACCGTGGCAAATGGGCCGGCGAGCGGGATGATATTTCGACCAACTTTCTTGCCGATCCGATACCCATCCTCTCCGTGTGTTGAGTAGATGTCGAAACTGACGTCCTTGCTGGTCGGTTTCGTGATTTCCATCGAGTCGAATTTCGACTTGAAGTTTTCAATCGCTTCCGCTTTTGTATCTCCGGTCGCCAACATGCGTGGCCAATTTCCGAATGCCGTCGCAGACGATTGCTTTTCAACAGACCAGATTGTTTTTGGCGGGCTGTACGTCTTGCTTTCGTAGACGCCATATTCACCGACAGAAATCTTTACGCCATGCAAAGACTTTGAGTGACCGACCGCCTGATACAGTTCAATTCGACCAACCATATCGTACATGGATGGGCTTCGTGCAGCAGATTCCGAAATCAATTTACGGGCTTTCTGCGCGTCCAATTTTCCATCAGCTAAGTCAATCGCGACCGTGCGCAACATTTTGACTTGCTCCGCCCATCGCTTGACTTTGTAAGGTTGCCGCGGCTTTGCCGGGATTGCGTCTCGTGCAGCGTGCATAAATCCAACAGCCCACGAATCTGCTCCGGTTTCGAGAAGCTTTTCATAGTTGGGCTCGGGCCACGATTTGGACAACGGTTCAGCAGCGATCTCGTCGTCACTGACTTTGGTCATTCGATCGCCAAACTCTGCCCATACATCTTTGCGGGCACCTCCTACTTTCTCCCCGAAATCAGAGATGGGTGCGTTTGATGGTGTGGGTTGTTTGGTCGGAGCCAGCAGATCCTGTTGTCCGCGTGCTGCGGCCTGGTCTGCTTCGCGGTTGCTTCCAGTCAGCCCGAAGTCGCGGCTAGACTGATCCGCTTTGGCCTGTTGATCAGCCTTTCGGTCTTGCTCTTGCCGATCCTTCTCGGCCTGTTCCAGCCTTGCAAGACGCGATTCAAGATCGGCCTTGGTCGGATTGGTCAGTCCTTCGGTTGTTCCTGCTGCTGTTGCTTCAGACGGATTGCTTTCGCTGCGAGCATTTTCGCCAGTAGATCTACGGCTTCCTTGCTCGGTTGCATCGGCAATGTATCCGGTGAGGGCGTTTCTTGCGGATTCATAATATTCTCGCTCAGTTGCGTTTTCGTTTTGTACCGACAACGATTCCAGAATAGTATCAGAATCGTGGCCAAGTGCAGACAATTGATTGGCCAGCGCAGCGACTTCCGCCTGTAGCTCTGGTGATGCGCGATCAAACAACGCACCTTCCGGCTCGGCGTGATCGAATCCAGCATCCTCAAGCGAAGCGAAGGGGTCAAAGTCATCTTTCGTCGCCGATTCTTTTTGCGCTGCCAGGTAGTCTTGATATTCTGCCTCAACCCGATCATCTGCGCGTTTCTGTGCAACATCCTCCCACCCTGCCTGAGAATATTGCGGTTCTTTCAGACTGCGGCGAATGACATCATAGGCAGAGTTGTGGCTATCGTTATCAATGTAGCCGGCCTGCTGAAGCATTTCTGTTGCGTGTTCGATTGACATCCCGCGTCCCTGACTAGCAAACAGGAAGTGGCGACCGACACGGGGATTACCCTCAACTCCAAGATCAGGCGCCTCAGATCGAGAAAGTCCGCCGTTCGCTGCAATAAACTCGTGAGCAGACTGTGGCTCAGAGCCGAAGCCTCCAGACTTCAATCGTGCCGATGCTTTCTCTTGGGCTGCGAGTTGTGCCGGAGTCTTGTCAGTAAGCGCAAACCCTCCCCTGACCTTCACAACGCGCATCAGCGGCTGAAGTTTCTTGGCTTTGGCTGCATCTTCCCGCGTTTTGAATCGCTTTCCGCCATCGGATAGCGGAATGTGATTGATGCCGTAGTGTTCTGGCTGTGCGGTCTTTTCTGGCGCGGCAACCTCGGGCGCAGCAGCAACGACAGGCTCCGGAGCGAATGGCACGCTCATCTTGGGCTTGGGCCGTTCGGCAAACGGTGCTGTGACTAGCTGTTGTTGCGCAGAAACAATGGGTTGTTGTGTTTTAGCAATGGCATTCATAGACCTAGACGGGGGAGTCAATATCCCTTGCTGAACCGATTCGAATTTTTGTGGAAACGGTACGCGCATTTTGGTACGCTCGGCCATGCCTTCGTTCGCAGCAGCCTCAATCACCTGAGTTGGCGTCGGCTGAGTAGCGCGACCAGCATCCATTGCCGCTTTAACGTCCGTGTCAGATAACCGGCCAGCCTTGTAGTCGCGCACGAACGCTTGAGCGGCAGGAGTGTTCGTCTGCTCCATCACCGCAAGGAATGCCTCGGGGGTGCCGGGAATCAAAGACTCCGGTCGCTCACTCTTGTTGCCTTGTAAATCAGGCGAGTAACTGAATGGCGTCTTCATCTTCGGACGAGACGCATCCTCTGCCGCCTTGAATGCCGCCGCCGTGGCGGGATCAACCGCATGGTCACCGTAGGGAAGACCGAGAGCTTTTGCAAGTTCTGCTGGATTGTCTGCATTCTCACGAATGAAATCGTGTGCAGCTTGTTCCTGATCCGTCAGCGCACGACCAGGGACAGCAGGGATGTGCGAGATCGTACCGTCATCATTCTCTTTCGTAATCTCAGGAGTGCCTGCGATCTTCGATTGCAGATCGGCCAGCAATCCGTTCGTGTGATGCAGAACATCCTCGGTGGACATTGATGGCGGACGCACATAAGCATCAATCTTTGCCGAAAGATCAGCATTCGCTTCATCAACGGCTTTTGTCATGCCGTCAATTGCGGTACCAACGTCTGGTGCGGTTTCAATCTCTTTGATCGGATCGATCTTTCTGGGAGCGGAAATCAGTCCGCCGCCCATGCCGTGGACACTTCCGCCCATCGCACCAAGTGCGCCGGCATTGAGAGCCTGACGCCTCGTTTCATCGGAGAACGGGTCGTTGCCCTTGCCGTATTCTTCGGCCATCGTCTGGCCGTACTCTGTGCCGAATTCAACCGGCGCGGCCATGCCGGTTTCAATCAGCCCACGCGCCACCCGACCTTTGAATCCGGGCATCGTTTCGGCTGCGGCGCCAACGGGCAATTTTCCCTGCATGGCTTTCAGGCCAAGCATCCGATCGCCGAATTCCATCGTGCCGGCGAGCAATGTCGCGGTGAATCCCTTGGCGATCTGTGAGCCGGTCAAGACGGTATTCTGACCATCCTTTTTCGTGCTTTCTGCAAGGTCGCCGCCAATCTCACCCGCTTCCATTCCGAATGCGGAAGCACCCGTGGCAGCGGCTTCGCCGATTTCCCCGGCGACTTTCTTGGTTGCGATTCGTTCTGCGGCTTCTTTGGTGATCCCGGTGGCAGCACCCTTGGCTAGAATCTTCTCGGTTTCTTTCGCGACTGACCGCTCAATGAATCCGACTGCCGTTTCTTTCAGCGCGGCTTTTCCGATCAGCGAACCGACGCCGCCCGTAAGCAGCATTTGTCCCGCTTGGCCAAGCGTATAGCCAAAAGCATTTCCAGCCCAATCCATAAGGGCGGACGGGTTGCCCTGGTTATATGCCTTGTCCCACGCCACATCCCAATCGTAATTATCCTTTGAATTGTCGGCGATCTTCTTGCCCCAATCCTGATATCCCTTGACCGCCCAATCCTTCGTTGCTGTAGCCATCCCGCCTTCACCCGCAGCAGACTCGACGGTTGCCGCAAGTGCGCCGACAATTCCGTGCGCCAGTTGCGGCAATTGCATGAAAGCGTTTTTAAAACCGGCGGCAATGTTGCTTTTGTCTTCTGGCTTTTCGGTTGTCGGTTGCCAACTGTTTTTCTCGGCGGGATCGCCACCGACAAACCGATAGCCATCCTGAATCGTGCCAGGCCTGACGCGCTCCTGCCAGCTTTCTTGTTTTGCGGGGTCACCGCCAAGAAATTTATAGTTCCCCTGAATGTCTCCGGGCGACGGCAATTTGGGAGATGCTCCGACAACGTCGGGGGTTTCTAATGCGGCAGGGACTTGAGTCTCTTCCATTGGGGCATCCAAATCTATTTGCGGAATGCGGCACCGGAATATTCTGGCGGCAGTTGTTCCTGATATTGAGCGGTCAGGTCATCAACCCGCTTGCGCAACTGGTCGCGCTTTTCTTTCCACTTGTTGACGGCTTCCGGGTCTTTTCTGAGAGCGGCGCCAGAAGGCATTACATTGCGCAGCGCATCTAATTCTCCACGGGCGGCATCCAACAACTTCCCAACGGATTCGGCTTCTTTCGGCACGTTGGTTGCGGGTTGTGACTCTTGAGCCACGTTCGCAGCAGACGTTTTGCCGCCCGTTGAAACTGTCGGGCCTGCGGCAGTTGTTTTTTGTGTTTCAGCACCAGTGGTCGTGAGCATGTATTGTTGCCACGGTGCCTTTGCCGGGGATTGCGCTTTGTCCTGGTTTGGCTCAACGAACGATCCGCGATGAGTGTCAAAAACCTTGTATTCCCCAGTTGGCTGACCAAGGTTGTCTTTGACGGCGATCGGAAGATACTTTTCCGAATTCTTTCCGGTCAGCAGTTCAATATTTTTCTCGATTTGCGCCTGTCGTTCTGGGGTTGCCGTACCGTACTCTTTGCGCAAGGTTTCCGCTTCTTTGGCGTTGTTCAACTTGATTTGATCAATATCCACCGTCAGTTTCTTGCTTCGGCCTTCAAGTGAATAATTCAGATCATTAATTTGACCCTCAATCTTTGCCCGCTCCGTTGGATCAGTTGTCTTGGCAAGAATCTGTTGCGCTGCGTGAACCGCCTTGGCCGTAGCCAATTCCTCATTGATCATCCCGGCCTGCGCATGAGACAGGGCGCTTTCAACATACTGATCCTGAGCCTTCGCACGAACTCCGGCGCGGGCGCCAGCGTCTGTCGCATACTCAGACATGTTTTTGCGTTCAATCTCGCCTTGTAGCAATCCGACTTGTTTGTCGCCCTCGAGTTTGTTTTTGAACAGTGTTCCGTTTGGATCGGTACGGGTAATGTCATCATCCATCTTGCGCTTGCGGGTGACTTCATCAATCCGAAGCTGCTTGTCTTCATCCATCTTCGACAGTTGACCGGCGAGATCGGCCTTGCGCTGATCATCGATGTAGCCCTTTGCCTGATCGGCGGCGGCGCCAGCAGCTTCGCCAAGACCACCAGCGATTGCGCTTCCAATGAGTCCAACCATGATCAGGCTCCCTGCGGTACGGGTTGAGCGGGCGCGGCTTGAGGTGCCGCAGGTTGCTGACTTGGCTGCGGCGTCTGGGGCTGACCGGGTTGAGTCGGCGCTTGTTGCGGCTGTGCGCCTTGGGTCTGCTTCATAATCAGGTTGATGAAGACCTGAACCGCATCGCCGACATCCTTGTTGGTCACGGGTTCAAGACCGCTTTTCTGAATGAAATCAATTGCTTGCACGACAAGTTCCGTGCCAGCAGGAATCATCACTTGCTGCGGCATCGTCTTGTTCGACTCTGCAAACAGCAGCATCATCAGCCCCGCGATTGTCTTGCCGACACGGTTTGCCAGAAGGTCATCACCCTGAATCTCTTTGAGGAATTCCTGATGCGTTTGCTGGGAAAACATCACCTTCATACCGGCGAGAACGACTTTGTCGTATGCACCCTTCAACTGGGGAGGAAGCTTCATTCCTTCACGAACGGATTGCGGATCAATGTCTGCGGATGCGTCGGGTTTTGCCCGTGCTTTATTGATGAGTCCCATCACGCGCTCCTTGCACCATTAATGAGGCCGGGGCGATTCAGAATCGCGTTGTTCGGGTTGATCGCCGTGCTTTGCGTACCCATGCCGTTGACGCTATCGATGTACCGCTGACGCATCAGTTCGTTGTAGGCCTGCGTCTTGTCATATTCCGTGGCTTTCTGATTCAGGTAATTCGCTTCGGCGTTCAGCTTCGCAGCCTGGGGGCCGAGTTGCGTCATCGCGCCCTTTATCAGGTTTCCACCCAATTCAACGCCGCCTTGGTTCTCTTTGATGAATTTGCTGATCGCGTCAAGCGTTGAGGGGGAATCATTGGTCTTGATTGCCGGAACACCGGACCCTGCGGTTCCAGCATTCGCTGACCCAAACGCGCCCTCTCCCGTCAACTGCGAACTAAGTACTGGTTGCGGTGCAGAAGGGGTTCCAGACGGCGCATTCGTCGCGGCCGCATTCGGTGGCTGATACGCACCCGGAGTCGTTTGGTCATTGACCATCTGTGTGGGATTTGGCGGCGATCCCGTGGCAGTAGTGGTCGGAACGTCTTCACGGATTACGCTTGAATCCTGTCCGCCAGTCGCCGTTGGTGCGCTTGCCGTATAGGTGTAACCCGACTCGAGCGCGGCTTTTGCCGGATCGGTTCCAGCCGTCTGGATCACGTTGTCCAGAGGATTGCTTCCGGTGTTTGACAGAATGTCAGTCAGACCCGTATTACCAGATTGAGTCGCGATATTGCTGACCACATCAGACGCCGATGATGCGCCATCGCTGACTGCGCCGGCATCAAGTACGGGGGTGGACGGTGTTCCATCCCCAGCTACGGAAGATGCGACCCCGAGTATGGACATTGCCATGTCTAAGAAGCTCATTTCGTTTCCTTAGAATGAGAGAATCTGGCCAATGCCAAGATTGTTCAGTTGCCCAAACAAGTTCATGCCATCGTTCAGCATCTGCGTTTGTTGGGCGATCGCGGCCTGCTTGGATGTCGCATCGAGCGTCGGGTCTTGCGCAATCGCGGTGATGTTCTTTACCGACTGCTGGTACAACTGACTTGCCGACGAACTGGTCTGCATGGTCGTTTGGTAGGTCGCCTGAATGTTCGCAAGCGTCTGCGATGTCTGACTTTGCAAATCCTGCAACTGAAGTTGGGTCTGTCCGCTCGTATTCGCAACGGACGCTTTAAATGCGGAGTCCAGGTTCTGCGTGACCACCTGATTGGTGGTTTGCTGGTTCGCAAGTTTCGCTTGCATCTGCGAGGCCGCATCGCTTTGCAGCGCGGTATTGAATGCGCCAGCATTCGTGATGTTCGCCTGCTGCTCATTCTGAAGATTCTGACTTTGCAGCGCGTTCTGGAACGTGGCGTTTTGTGAGCTAGCCTGCTGGGTCTGGCCGGCGTTGAATGCTCCGGCGGTGTTAAGCGAATTCGTGTTCGCCTCAGAAACCTGGGTCTGGTTGCCTGCGTTGAACTGCGCGTTTGTGTTCGCCATCTGTGCGTTGTTGGTCGCAGCATTTGCATACGTTGATGCATCCGGCGTGGCAATCTGTAGCGCCTTGTCGTACAACGCGCCCTGTCCTGCGCCGATGGCCATGCTCGAGTTAATCAAACCCCGACCGTTCATCGAATCCAAAGACTGAGCCTTGGCCTGTTGCATCAGCGGACTGTTGACCGACATATCGGTTGCCAACTGTCCCGCCACCGTTTGATTCGGGTCAACAGTGACTTGCGACAATCCCGCATTACTTGCGGTCGCTGTCGATGGGTTATAGGTAGATGCCTGAGTTGTCCCGAGCGGGTTGTCTGCCGTTGCCGCGGTTGCGTTCTGAACTTGCCCCGTCGTGCTGTTCCCAGAAATTTGCTGGGTAGCATTCATCGCATTGGCCAAAATCCCCGCATTCGGATCTGGTGCATTCACGGTCGCTAGTGGACTTTGTGCCATGTCGGCGCTCCAAAAGAAAAGGCCACCGCAATGGGTGACCTTTGAATTCCGTGGGCGAGATGAGTCGCCCTCTATTTTACGTCTGTTTAGTCATAAATTGCTTAAACGGTTTGAACCGCATCGCAAAATATTTGCTATTTGGATCAACCATTAAAATCATGTGGTGTATCCGGTAGTTCCAACGGTATAAAAAGTATGGTTTGACCAACCGCTTGCGTATGTGTACGTTCCGCCTGTCCCTCGCTGTGGGCCGGGATACGCAATGATCACTACACCTGAGCCACCAGCGCCGCCCTGAGCGCCGGAACCACCTCCGGGTGACGTCCCACCACCACCACCGCCACCCGTATTTGCAATACCGTTATTGCCGACAAGTACGCCGCCCTGACCGCCGCCACCAAGACCGCCCAATGGTTGACCCCCTACACCATCACTCCCCGCGCCGCCGCCCCCTGCGAGATAATATGACCCGCTATTGTATTGCCCCACCGTGGAACCGGGGATAGGATTAGCAGCACCTTGTCCACCTGCGCCCCCCGGACTTGTGTTTGGCGCTCCGTTTTGCCCCGGCGCACCTATACCGCCGCCACCGCCGCCTGATACAAGATCACCATACCCACCGGCATTACCTTGTCCTGCGGTAGCAGCAGCGCCAGAACCCTGTAGCTGCCCTGCTCCGCCGCCAGAGCCGCCCACAAGAGGGCCGGTTCCCGCAAATCCGCCGCCGCCGCCACCGCCAATTGCCGTTGCTATTCCGAGAATGGACGAGTAATTTCCATTGCTTCCAACAACTTGACCGCCATTACCACCCGCACCAACAACGGTTGTAAGCGCAGTACCAGAAGTTACTGTTGTTGAGCCATAAATCCAACCACCCGCGCCACCGCCGCCGCCGTTCTGCCCACCACCATACGGGTCTCCGCCGCCGCCTCCGCCACCTCCGATAATGAGGTAGTACAGCGTGTAGCTGTTTGACTTTCCTTGAAGATCAGACATGCTTATCGTTCCAGACAGCACACCGGCAAGGGTTCGCACATCTGTCTGGTTCAGAGAGATGTTTGCTCCAGATGCGTGACCTAGTTCTACGTTCACCTGTGACAGCGAAATAGTCCCTGATGGAAGAGTCATGTCACTCGCCCCCCAGGGCCCTAACCTCGGCGCGGAGTGCTTTGACCGCTTCGATCAGGTACGCCACTGAGTTGCCGTATGCGACGGACAAGAACCCACTCTCGTTTTCCTGAACAAGCTCTGGCGCAACCGGCTGCATCTCCTGCGCGATAACACCCACTCCACGCTTGCCGTCTTTAGTGAAAAATACACCGCGCATCCGGTCAACAATGTCAAGTGCGTTTTCAATGGTCACAACATCCGATTTCAGCCTAGCGTCGGAATATGCTGTGATGTTGCCGGTTGCGGTTACCGTGGTAAATGCGCCCGTGCTGGGCGTCGTTGCGCCGATCGTTCCGTTGAACGCGCTACTAGTGATTGTCTTGTTTGACAAAGACTCCGTGCCAGAAAGCGTTACGAAATCTCCATCACTCAACGCCGCGTTGAACTGTGCGGTTGTCCCGGTCAGTGTATTGCTTGCAAGATTCAGGGTCTTGTTGGTAAGCGTCTGCGCCAGCGCAAGCACGGCCAGTGTGTCGCTTGCATCGGGGAGTGTGTACACCCTTGTCTGCCCAGCGGAAATTCCATTGGCCTGAAACATCGCAAGTTTGGTTGTGTCTGCGTTATCGGCAATTGTGAAATAGCTGTCTAAAACATAAGAAACTGATTCCAAAGCGGTTCCGACGGCGTTGACCGCAACTAACCTTCCGCCGCTTCCAGTGATGTTTGGTAGTTTTGCAAACGCCGTGGCAATTGCATCTAACTCTGAACGCATAGAAGCGGAGGTCGCACTTGATCCTGTTGCTGGATAAGTACTGTGTGTATACCAATCGCTCATCGCAGACCTCGTCTTGGCGTAAAGTGAAGGATGACAGAATTTATGGTGAATGGCGCAAAGTAGTCGGATACAGAAGAAACGCGAACGGCAATGTTTTCAGCCGTTCCAACAATTTCAACTTCTGATGGCTCAAGCGTTTTTCCATCCCATACGAACGCATCCCAAGATGCGGCATCCCAATAACTTTGGTTAAGCGACGTAACATACGTCGTGTTAGATGCCTGACTAATGTTAGTGTCGGCATATCCAAGGCTGTACGAAAAATCAAACTCAGCATATCCATTGCCATAAATTTCCATCGACCCCTTTCGGTAGCGCTTTAGAATCCGCGCTGAGTTTTCCGAGTTGTAGGTCAAAAGGATATTGGCCGCAATGGATTGGCCGTCAAAAGAAGTGCCGACATCAAGCGCATAGACGTAGCCATTGCTTGATCCAAAATACGAAGTCTCAGTGCCGTCCGTTCTTTCACCCTCGGTGATGCACAAGACGGGATTTGGAAACTGCACGGGCATCGACCCCATCATGTTTCCATTGAGCAGCGTCAGGTACAAACCGGAGCCGTCAGAAAAAAACACCCGGTACTGCGCCCGTTCACGGTTAACGCAAGAGTCTGTCGCTAGGTTGCGCCTCTGCTGAATCCACGGTTGAATGTTGAAAGTCAGCGCGGTCGTGTCGAAGTTTCCATAAGACAGCGTCGTGACAAGGTTCATCACGCCGCGGTCATCAAGGACGTAACTCGCATTCATGTTCTGGGCCGTGTACATCAACCCGCCCGTTCCCATGTTGTAGGAAACGAAGTTCCACGAAGCAAGCCCCGTTCCGTACAAAATGTTCGTTCCGTTGCGGGTATAGACAGCCATCGCGCCGGTCGCCTGAGACCCAGGCTGCACAAGCATATTAGTAATCAAATCATCACAGGCGATTTCTCCGGCCCCGAGAATCGCCTGCCATGAATGAGGATCTCCTGGCGCAGAGTGCTGCATCGAAGATCCAAATGTCAGAAATAGGTGGTTCTTATGCGCCGCAATTAGGGTCGGTGTATCCACCGTATTGCCCGTGTCGATCGGCACATAAACGCCAGTCGCATAAAACTCAAAAGCGCGATTTTTACCATCGGTTCCGTACAAAGCCGCCTCTTCCGAATACCCTCCAAAATTGGAGATAATCGTCATGACCCGTCCACCCGGCGCCAGCGTGATCGCCGACGATGCCGTGGCCGTAGTGGCCTTGGAAACACCACCAACTTTCAGCACTTCATTTGAAACGAACGCGCCGGTAATCGTGGAGAAAATAATTTGTCCCGCATCATCGGACGTTGTCCAATCACCGGACTGCGTACAAATGTGTTTCACAACCGCGCTGGCCCCGCTTGTCGCGCCAACAACTGTATCGCCGACATTGATCGCCGCAGTTCCCAACTTGAAATGCATCTCATACCCAAGCGGAATGGCGGTCCATCCCGATGCGCTTGAGACATAAAACCCTAGCGCGGTTGCCGACACATTGTCGCGCCACGCATACACGAGGCTATTGAAATACGCGACCCCACGAATGGGTCCAGAACCGGGAACCGCACCGATATCATTGCGGTAACAGTTCGCCGCAAGTTGCTGATATTGCGCGGATGTTTTCGCATCAAGCGAAATCGCAGAACCAACTGCTGTCAGGGTTCCCTTGGACACTCCGCCAACCTTGAGCGCCTCGGACGTAGTGAACGATGCAGAGGCTTTCGTAACCACCAATGTGGCTGCATCAGGGGTCGCGATCACGACCGCCGTGCTTCCCGATGTCGCTCCAGTAATCGTGTCACCGACCGATATCGTTGCGGTGAGTGTCACCGTGAAAATAGCATATGAGGCGCCCGTCGGACTCGGCCTTCCGTCAACCCTCTCATATCCCGAGATTCTGGCATATCCACCAAACGGGGAGACTTCAAAATTAGTCGCTTCACGAAGCACACCTGGTTTCAACGACAAGGTAGGCGTGACAAGGTCAAGACCCCCCTGAAGCCTAATCAGGTCATACTTCACAGGAGCCATCTTGATATCCATCATGCTAACGGCGGTCCGCTGACGAATGTGGGTAACTGGTCAATATGCAGCCGGTTATTCAGCCGGTTGAACTCATTTTGGCCGCGCTGATAGACCTCTGATGCAGACTCATATCCTCCATATGCCATCATCGCCCGATAAACGATCATCATTTGATAACGAGGCGGGATAGTCGGACTATCCGTGTCAAGGGAAAGTTCGATCGGGGCCGTGTAATACTCGCCAGCGATAACGTAAGTCAAATCAGGGGTTGATCCAAACCCAAGGCTCATCGCCGGATCAACCGTAATCGCGACAGACCTTGCCTGTACATTGCGCATATTTGCGTATTCGTACAGATTTCTGAACGTCGTGTATTCCACAAAATTCAAAAGCTGTTCATCACCATAGTTGGCGCCAACGCTAGATAACCGAAAACTATCGCGCTTCCAGTTTCCAAAGCTGGTGGTCCCGCATTCAGTCGGCGTATAAAACATCTTTCCAGCAGTGGTGTTGAATACGATTCCCTGGCGCAAAAAGAACCATTCTTCTTGCGAGGCTTGTATGTCAAGCCACGCCGTGTTTATCCATTGCTTCAGGCGATCCATTTCGCCGGTAAGATTCTGGACGGTCGCAAGCGTCGGACCAGAAACGCCACATTCCACTTTCAATCGGTTAACCAACTGGAGAAATGTCATTCCACCCGTTGATGAACTTGTTGGGGCGGGAATAATCGGCGCAAGAATAGTCATCGCGAAACCCTATAAATTGGGGAATCTGTAAGAATTGAATTCCAGTTCATGCTAGTTGCGCCGAAGTCGGTTGAGGTAGCGTCGGATGCGTCCACGACTTTATGTAGTCGCCCTTCCCGTCCGAATCATTCTGGATCAGGATCGTTCCAGAGGGCGGCGCAAAATCTGCCATCGTCAGGGTTGGATATAGAGCGAGGATTTTTTCACATAGAGACATCATGCCCTCCGTGTCATCGCCGCACTAAAGCGAGACTGTTGTCCAGCCTGCACGGCAAGCGTTCCAGAGCCGGACATATAAACAAAAATTTCCCAGTAATCAGATGTCGTGGCGTACTCAACGGTTGAGAGGGCGATGGAGTTCGTAACCTGTGTAGCGTATGAAGTGAAATATGTAACTGCCGATCCGTTTTTATAGAGAGCAAGCACAACTTGCGCCACTGTTCCGGTGGATGTGTAGACAAGGTTGCAATTAAACTGAACGTACCCGTTAACTGGAAAATAAATTTGGCTATTTGAGGTAGACCACGCCGAATCCGGGTTGAAATTGACGGTTGGAAAACTTACCTTCGTGTATGCGCCATTGCTTAACGCCGTGCCGCCGCTGCAATACGCATTGAACGCTGGCAAAGAAACCCAAGAAGGTGGACTTGCGCCGTTGGATGTAAGCACTTGCCCGGATGTTCCTGCTGCGGTAATCGCATACGCTGATCCAGTTCCATAAACAGCACCACCAGCTGTAGGAGTTGCAGTCGAGTTCGTGCCTCCGTTCGCAATCGGAGTTGTACCCAACAGCGTAAGAAGCTGCGCATTCGATGCTACGGTATGTGCGCCAGAACCGTTGCCATAAAGAATTCCGGTCAACGTGCCAAGTACACCAGTGCCACCGTATGCAGCACTAAGGGCCGTACCAAAAGTCGCAGCACCAGTGGTGGTAAGCGTCGTGAACTTTCCGGTAGACGGGGTGGTTGCGCCAATTGCCGGTGGAGCAGATAGATCAAGTGTGCCGCCAAGCGTCAGGTTTCCGGTCGTGGTGACGGAACCGGTAAGCGTCAGCCCATTGACCGTTCCCGTTCCGCCAACAGATGTAACAGAACCCGCGCCAGCAGATCCATTTGACGCAGACGTAATTCGACCCTGAGCATCAACGGTGATTGAAGCGAGCGTGTAGCTACCGGGAGATACCGTTGTGTTTGCAAGCGCAGCCGTTACCGCGCCGGAGCCGTTGTAACTCGTTCCGCTGAGTCCCGTTCCGAGCGTCAATGCATACGGGTTTACTGCCGTTACAGTCTGGCTACCACCAAGGCTGATCGCCGTGCCGTTGACCGTAACCGATGAATTTGCCAGTTGCGCGTTGCTAATTGTTCCGGTCAAAGCAGAGGTCGGAATCGAACTAAAAGTATTGCTCGAGCCACTGAGTGCTTTGTTTGTTAATGTTTGCGATCCAGACAGTGTGGCAACCGTGCTATCGATCGTAGATCG
>Ga0214192_1000349_pt1 | contig 29202 bp, 17 predicted proteins | sample TroBogEpilimnion_44_FD_153030 | JGI IMG/M metagenome (GOLD analysis project Ga0214192, IMG submission 153030) | Freshwater microbial communities from Trout Bog Lake, WI - 29JUL2008 epilimnion | ecosystem: Environmental > Aquatic > Freshwater > Lake > Epilimnion/Euphotic zone | place: Trout Bog... | reverse complement strand
TCGGACATTCAAAAGAACAACAACAGCAAGTAATATTCCGATCCCGAACGGCATATGGCGGCGAAAGCCACTGCAGGCCTTGAATTTGCGCCCGACCCACATCCCCCCATGTTTTAATCGGAGTATGCAGAATTGAAGTGACGTAATGTGTCACGGGAATTCTGCGCCGCCACGCGGAGTTGGCGGTCGAGTCATTTCCCGGGGGGGGACTAGTCATGGGCGTAGTTCGAAACACGCGGGACCGCAGTGAGCTGAAGTCGTGCGAGGGGGGCCTTCGGTGGCCGTTGTGGGTCGCCGGTCCTGCCGGGTTGGCTGCAGCTGCGCTCCAGCAGAGCGGCCGCCGGAAACTTTGGCGCCTGCAGGCATTCGCCCGCGCGGCCACCCTGGGAGTCCTGGCCCTGTGCGCGGCCGCAACCAGCAGCGCGGCTCTTTTGTACGACATCCCGTCGACGTCCTCCGGCAGCCCGTATGCCGGATTTGCCGGCAACTGGGGCTTCAACTTCACGCTGACGACGGCGACAACGTTCAGTTCGATCGGGCTGTGGGACGAAGGCGGCGATGGTCTCGCCGGCTCCCACCAGGTTGGTATCTTTGCCAACGGCACCACGCTGATCACGTCGGCCACGGTCAGCAACAGCAGCAACGTTGTGTCATCTACCAGTACGAACGGGCGATGGCTGTTCACCGATATTACTCCCGTAACGCTGCAGCCCGGCACCTACACGCTGGGATTTTTCAATCCGTCGGTCAGTGGCAACGATACGTTTCGCGGGGGCGTCACAGCTTCCTTCCTGAGCGGGGCCAGCTTTGCCACCGGCAAGGCGCGCAGCGGAGCAACGTCGTTCGCATGGCCGGACGCGAACAGCGCATCGGGCGGCGGTTGGTACGGGCCCAATCTGAGCACCACGTCGACCACTCCCCCGCTCCAGATCGTCGGAAGCAACAACCTCGGCAGCGTCCCGTTCGGCCAGACGATCTCCGGAGGCTTCACCGTCATCGGCGGCACGCAGCCGTACACGTGGTCGGCCAGTGGCGTGCCGGCCGGTATCACCGTGAACAACGGCGCGTTCACCGGCACCCCCACCGCAACGGGCGCGTTCAGCTTCACCATCACCGTTACCGACGCGCAGAATAACTCGCAGACCGGCACGGTATCGTACACCGTCTCATCGGCTACCACAACCTGCTCCAGCCTTTCCACCTTCAACAACCTGGTTCGCGCGGAAAGTAAGACCGAACTCGTCGGCGACGTCATTCTGGGTTGCACCAATACTTCCACTTCAACCGTCACCGGCACGCTGACCGTCACGCTCAACGCACCGGTCACCAGCAAGGCCGTCAGCGGCAGCATCACCGAAGCGGCCGTGGTCATTACCGATACCAGCGGGACGAATTCAACGCAACAGCTACTCGGAACGGTCTCAGGCAGCGTGGTGACCTTCACCAACGTAGCCATTCCGCCGAGCACGCTGCGGAGTACTACGTATCTGCCGTTCACGCTGCAGATCACCAATATCCGTGTGGACGCCACGACGCTCGGCATCAACGTCTCGCCGCTGCACGTGACGGAATCGATTGCCTTCACCGGCGTCAATATTTCGGCATCGGGACTGACCGGCCTCTCCACGGGAGCGGTATCTGCCGGCCTCGCGGCCCAAAGCGTGACGTCCGTTCAGAATTTCCCGACAGGCAGTGCGGTAACGGCCGCAGCGCCGATTTTCAATGTGAAGTTCGGCGAAAATATTCCCAATGCGTTCAAGACGCAGGGAAGCACGGGCGCCAATTCCGCGCTGAACGTCTGGCTGCAGAACAATACGGAAACCGGTTATTACGTTTCGACCGGAACGGGTAACCTCGCCACCTCCGCCACCCGCTTGCGCGTCATTTTCACCAACGTGCCAGCCAATCTGCTCCTCTATGTGCCCCTCACTGTGGCGACCGACCAGAGTGGCGCGGGTTCCATGACACTGACGTCCACCGAAGGCGGAGCTTACTACCCCGTTTCGCCGGCCGGCAGCCTGCAGGGATATCAAGGGTCGGCACCCCTGGGCCTGGTCTCCATTTCCGGGGGCACGGGCGAGGCGGTCTATGAAATTACGGCGGCCAGCATTTCGACCCAGGAATCCTACACCGTACCGGTTTACGCACTCGGCACAGAGACGGGCGGAGCAAGCGTCATCAACGCAGTGGTGAGCTTTGCGCCGGTCACCGCGACGACGGACCTGCCCTACTTTTCGCAGCTTTCGAGCAGTACGACTCTCGTCGGCAGCACCTTCATCGCGCCCCTCTCCTTCACCACCAGCACAACGCTGCCCATCGCCGAACTGAGTACGCCCTATTCGCAGTCCATCGGCGTCACCGGCGGCCTCGCGCCCTATACGTGGGGATACCAGTACACACTGCCACAGGGGATCAGCGTGAATCCTTCGACCGGCGCCATCACCGGCACGTTCACCTCAACCGGAACGTATACCATCACCGTGACCGCCACCGATCAGGCCAATACTGTGATCTCGCAGGCCTTCTCGGTGACGGTGAATCCGGCTCTGGCAATTCAGCCAACCACGCCACCGGCGGGCGCGCTGAACGAAAGCTACACGTATACGCCAGTCGCGACCGGGGGCGTTCCGCCGGTCAGCACGTGGGCGATTTTCTCCGGCAGCATCCCGACCGGCCTGAGCTTCAACACCAGCACCGGTAAGATCAGCGGCACACCGTCGGCATCGGGCACCTTTAACTTCACGCTCAAAGCATTCGATTCGGGCGGCTACTCCGCCACGCAGGCTTTCACCATCACGATCAACGGGGCACTGACCATCAGCACCACGTCGTTTACGCTGGTGCAGGGCGTCACGACCGGCAATCCCAGCCTCACGGTGACAGGCGGCGTCGGCGGCTATACCTGCTCGCTCGTCCCGCAGACGGCCCTGAACGGCACGGGCCTCTCGTTCAGTTCGAGCTGCGTCCTTTCGGGCACGCCAGCCACCGCGGGCACGCTCAGCCTCACCTTCCAGGCCAGCGACACTGCCACGTCCGTCACCAAGGTGATCCCGGTGCAGATTATCGCCCCGGTTTCCATCACCACCACGACGCTGCCGAATCCCGTTCAGGGCGCCAGCTATTCCCAGACGCTGGCAACTTCCGGCGGCAACGGAACCAACACCTGGAGCATTTACTCCGGCGGTCTGCCGGCCTACCTGACGCTCAACGCCAACACCGGCGTCATCAGCGGGACGGCCAGCGGCACGGGCACCTATAACTTCACCGTTCAGGTCAGTTCCGGCGGGACAACGGCAAATCAGTCCTACCAGGTAACGCTGGTTCCCGCCGTTTCTTTTAATTTCCCCTCCACGGTGGATGCCTCCTCGCCTCTCGCCTTTTTCCAATTCGCCACCGGTTCTACCGGCACCAGCGACACAAACAGCTACACATACAACTTCGCCGGCTCGGCCGCTTACGTTACGGGCCCGACCGCCATACCCAACAGCGGCTCAGCCTATCTGAACGGCACATCCGCCTACGTCAGCACCAATCTGAGCGGCGGCATCACGACCGCCGGGTCGATCATGGCGTGGTTCAACCTGGTCCAGTTGCCGTCGCTGACCGGCCACGTCAACTACGTGGCGGGCGAATCGCAGGTCGGGAACGATCTCGATCTGCAGATCGAAACCGATAATTCCATCCACTTCTACACAACGAACAACAGCCAGAGCCTGCAGTACGCACCGAATGTGAACGGCTTCGCCGGCTCCTGGCACTTCCTCGTGGCGACGTTCGACAATGTCGCCGGCAAGCGGGCTATCTACCTCGACGGCGTCCAGGTCGCCAGCGACACCACGCAGTCGATCCCGAACAAGACGACCGCCTTCCAGATCGGCTCCAGCCCGGTTTTCTCGGGGCGTTACTTCTACGGCGCGCTCGCTGAAGTCGGCATCTGGAACACCGCGCTTTCACCGCTCCAGGTCGCCCAGTTTTACGGTGTGACCCAGTCGAAGTTCCCCGCCGCAATGCAGAACTCCGCATATGGCCCGCTCACGCTGGGCGCTGCGGGAGGCTCGGGGAGCTATTCGTGGTCGGCCACCGGCCTGCCCGCGGGAGTGACACTGAGCACCCTCGGCGCGCTGAGCGGCACGCCCACGGTGACCGGAACTTTTTCGCCGCAGATCACGGTGAAGGATACGGTCACCAACCAGACGTCGGCCCAGACTTACTCGCTCGCGGTCAGCAGCGCCATCGTGATCTCGCCGTCCACGCTGCCCTCCGGCCTGCTGAGTTCCGCCTACAGCCAGCAACTGAGCGCCACCGGCGGCAGTGGCGGCGGCTACACGTGGCAGATCGCCACCGGCAGCCTGCCCACCGGCCTCACACTGAGCGTCGGCGGCCTGCTGAGCGGCACCCCCACCGCAAGCGGGACCTTCACGTTCACGGTTCAGGTCACCGATTCCAGTTCCGCGACGGTGACCCAGCAGCTTTCACTCATCGTCGCCACCTCGGCCCCCAGCATCACCACCACATCGCTGCCCAACAGCGGCACGGCATATGCGTATCCGGCGCCGGCGATGACGGCGACGGGAGGTTCGGGAAACTACGCCTGGTCGGCAACGGGTCTGCCCGCGGGGCTGGCGCTCAGCACAACCGGTGTCTGGTCCGGGACCGCGACCACGCCCGGCACTTCCGCCAATGTCCGGATCACGGTCACCGATACAACTTCCCTGCTGACGGCGACGCAGACCTTTTCGATCACAATCTTCCAGGGAGCCATCACGACCGTCCCGCCGGGGCTGCAGAGCGGCTCCCCGTACCGGCTGGTGTTCTACACCAGCGGGACCTTCGCCCCCTCGTCGACCGACATCACCACCTACAACGCAAGTGTTCAGTCCATCGCGAACGGCGTTCCGGCGCTCGCCTCGCTGGGCGCAACCTGGACGGTGATCGCATCCACCGCAACCGTCTCCGCCGCCACGAATATCGGCGCTACCGGTACCAATGTCCCGATTTACGGGCTGGACGGCACCGAGATCGCGGCCAACGTTACGCAACTCTTCTCGGGCACTCTTCTGTCGGGTATCGATATCCAGGAGACCGGCAACTACGTACCGAACTTCGGTATCTGGACGGGGTCGAACGCCGACGGATCGATCTCCGCTTATCCACTGGCCGGCAGTTCGGGAACCATCCAGGGCAACACCGGTTCAACCAACAGCCGCTGGATCAACGACGGGGCAATCGTTCAATCCAGCAACCATCTCCAGCACTTTTATGCGATCTCGTCGGTGCTTGGAGTTGCCAGCCTCTCCATCACCACCAGTTCGCTGCCTTCCGCCACGCGGGGCGCCTCGTATAGCCAAACGCTCGCGGCCTCGGGCGGTTAGGGCAGCGGCTACAGCTTCACTGTCACGGCCGGAACGGTCACGCAGGCCGGTCTTTCGCTCGCTTCGAACGGCGCGCTTACCGGCACCCCGACCATATCCGGCAACCTGACCTTCACCGTGCAGGTGACCGATTCGGCGCTCAATACGGCAACCCAGACGTTCACGCTTCCCATTGCTCCGGCCAGCGCCAGCGCCTGGAACTTCGCCGTGGCGAACCAGAGCAGCAACATCGTCAGCATCACGCCCAACAGCACAACGACGAAGTCGATTTGCTCCGGCACCACGTGCCATCCGAACGACATCGCCGCCGATTCCCAGGGCAATATTTACGCCCATGACGGCAGCGGAATCGTCAAGATTTCGCCGGCCGGCACCATCCTCTGGACCACGCCGCTGACCGGCGGCTATGGCGGCGTCGCCGTCGACAACAGCCGCGGCAAAGTCGTTTTCGTCGATAACTCGAACGACGCGATTTACACCGTCAACGCAGCCGATGGTTCGGGGCTCACCAAACTCGCGCCCTTCCCCGTGCAGTCCCCGAGCGAACTGCAGGATACCTACGTTGCAGTCGACACAACCGACGGGACGTACTTCGGCACCTACGTGGTCGTTTCCGACGACAGCAGCACCGTCAAAGTGTGGCGCTTCACGGCCGCGGGCGTCGCCACCACCGTCGCCTCGAATGCCGGCACTGCGGGCGGCCTGATCGTCGATTCGAGCGAAAACTACCTGTACCTCGACTACAGCGCAACCGCGCTCTACAAGGTCAACCCCACCTCCGGAGCGCGAACCACCGTCGCCAGCGGCGCGAACCTCTGCGGCGTAACCTGCGAACTGCTGGGGCTTGCCATCGACCCCGGCACCGGCGATTACGTGATCGGCTCCGGTTATTCGGCCCTCTTCCGCGTCAACACCGCGGGAGCCTTAACGGTTATTTACAACGGATCCGCGCTCTCCCACGCCACCAGCGTGACGCCGGTCCCCGCAACCAGCATCGTCACCGTCCCGCCGTCGCTGTCCTCCGGCGGAAAATACCGTCTGATCTTTGTCACGTCGGGGACGGTGGATGGCACTTCCACCGACATCAACACTTACAACACCTTTGTCACCAGTCAGGCCAACAGCGTGCCCGCCCTCGCCGCGCTCGGGACCACGTGGACCGTGGTTGGCGGCACCTCGGCCGTCACGGCGCTGACGAACATCGGACCCTCCACCGCGCCGGTGTACGATCTGGCGGGCAACCTCATCGGCTCTTCCATGCCGGCCATTTGTACTGCCGGCCAACTGGGCACCCAGGGGGTCAACCTCACGCCGTCCGGAACCGCATATAACGGCTACGTCTGGACCGGAACCAGCAACACGTGCGGCGTTCAGAACCGGCCGCTGGGCGGCGGTACCGGGGCGCAATCCGGGCAGGAGCGGTACGGCGATACCACGCAGATCAATTCCAACTGGCTCTCGGCCGGCAACGGCACCCCGGGCACTTTGTATCCCGTGTACGCCATTTCGGGCGAACTTCCCCCGATCACCATCACCATCTCGCCCGCCAACGTGCCAAGCGGCGTAGCGGGAACTGCCTACGGCCCTGTGAACTTCAGCGCCACGGGCGGATCCGGCACCTATACGTGGTCGGCCAGCGGGCTTCCGGCGGGCTGGAATATGTCGGCGTCGGGTGTCCTGAGCGGCAATTCTGTCGGGCTCGGAACCACCACCTTCACCGTCACCGTCACCGACACCGTGAACCAGGTGACCGCGAGCGCCACCTATAAGGCATCCGTTTCACCCGCCCCGCCGGTTGTCCCGTTACCGGTCAAGATCACCGGCGGCGGAACCTTCAACACCGCGGTGGGCGGGTCGGTATCGGCGGGCTTCTCGGCATCGGGCGGCGTGCCCCCGTATTCGTATTCGGCCACGGGTCTGCCGGCCGGAGTCTCGGTGAATGCTGCGAACGGCGCCGTCAGCGGTTCGCCCTCGCAGGCGGGCAATTTCAGCGGCATCGTGACGGTTCGCGATTCGCTGCAGAGCTCGGCCTCGGGCTCCATCACCATCAACGTGCTGGGGCTCGCTTCGAGCGGCGCACTTGCATCGGGCACGGCTGGCGTCGCCTACAGTGCAGCCATCAGTGCTGCCGGCGGCCTGCAGCCCTATTCCTTCACGGCGACCGGCCTCCCGACCGGGCTGACCATCAGCCCCGCCGGTTACATCGGCGGCAAAGTCACTGCCGACGGCACCTACTCGTTCAGTGTGCGGGTGACCGATTCCGCGGGCTCCAGCGCATCGGGAAGCTTCTCCATCACGTTTGCAAAGCCGGCCCCGATCGTCGTCTCCACCAGTGTCGCGGGCGGACAGGTGAACACACCGTTCACTTCACAGCTCGGCATCACCGGCGGCATCCCGCCCTATACCGTTTCGATCAGCAGCGGCACCCCGCCCGCCGGCACATCCCTGAACAGCTTTGGCGGCCTGTCCGGCACCCCAACCACGCCGGGCAGCTACAGCTTTGGCGTGCTGGTGACCGATTCCATCGGCACCACGTCGCTGTCCTCGGTGAGCGTCACCATCAAGGCCTCGCCGGTCACCATCACGACGCCCTCGCCGCTTCCCGCCGGAATGGCGACGATCGAATACCCCGGCGCGCAGTTCTCCGCCACCGGCGGTTTCGGCACCTTCACCTGGTCGGCCGGCAGCGGCCTGCCTCCCGGCCTGAGCCTGAGTTCGGATGGCACCCTGAGCGGCACGCCTTCCGGCCCGCTGGCGCAGCAGCAGTCTTACTCGTTCACCGTCACGGCCACCGACGCCGCGGCCAATACAGGCAGCGCGACGTACTCGATCACGGTTCGTCCGTTCGCCGCCGATCTCGCCCTCTCCACCGGATCGCTCAGCTTCACGCTGAACGCGCCGGCAGCCGTACTGCCTTTCGGCAATTCCGTCGGGGTGGAATCGACGCAGACGCAGCCGCCCGTGCAGCTCGGCTTCACCGTGGCGAAGAGCGCCAGCGCAAACTGGCTTTCGGTGTCGAGTGGCGGCACCACGCCCGCCGTTCTATCGGTCAGCCTGAACAGTGCTGCGCTTTCGCTCCCGGCCGGAAACTATACAGCGGCTGTCACGGTCACCTGCACCACCAACGCCTGCGCCGGACGTTCGCAAAACATCGCCGTCTCGCTGGCAGTCGTCACCACACCGCCGCAGCTGCAGATCCTGAGCGATCTGCTGAGCTTCGCCACACCTCCGGGGAACGTGTCGCCGCTGAGCCAGACGCTCAGCATTTCGAACTCCGGCGGCGGATCGCTCGGAGTCGGATCCATTACCTGCGAAGCTTCCTGGTGCAGCGTGTCCGGCGTACCGTCCACCATCGCCGGCGGCACGATTCCTTCGCTCACCGTTACGGTCAACCCGGCCGCAACCGGGCCGGGAAGCTTCCGCACGCAGGTCGACGTGGTCACCTCGGCCGGCCGCGGTTCGGTGCCGGTGACGCTCTTCGTCACGGCGAATCCGGTGATGACGCTGGCTCCTTCCGGCTCGCAGTTCCTCATGCAGCAGGGCGGCGCTCCGGGCAACTCGAGCGGCTCGTTCCTCGTCGGCAGCAACAGCACGACGCCCGTCAACTGGTCGGCGAAAGTGCTGCCCGGCGCCACCTGGCTGATACCCGGCGTGACCAGCGGCAGCAGTTCCGCGGGGCAGAGCAGTTCGGCCACTTATTCCATCGATCCCTCGGTGGCCTCGAAACTGCCGGCCGGCGCCTACTACGGCGATATTGAAGTCACTGCCAGCGGCGTGGCCAATTCGCCGCAGGAATACGTGGTGGTGCTCAACGTGAGCCCGGCCACAACTCCTTCGCGACCCGATCCGGAGCCGCAGGGTCTGCTGTTCCTCACCACCGTCGGCCAGAATCCCGGCCCGCGGAACGTGACCATATTCCAGGGTTCCGCGCTGCCGCTCACCTTCCAGGCGCAGGCTGCGTCTACCGGAAACTGGCTCTCGGTGTCCCCCAACACGGGGACGACTTCGCTTACCAATCCGGCCGTCACCAGCGTTTCGGTGGACACCACCGGACTCCAGGCGGGCATTTACTCCGGCCAGGTGAGCTACGCCTTCGCCGGCCAGGCCGTCCGCAGCACCAACGTCACGCTGATTGTGGCCGCCGGCACCAGCACACCCGCAACCGGCGCCAGCGTCACGGAAGCGCGCCCGGCCGGTGTTGCCAAACCGCTCGCCGGCTGCACTCCAGGCAAGCTCGCGATCGCGCAGACCGGTCTGGTGAACAACTTCTCGGCGCCCGCTTCGTGGCCAACGCCGATCGCCGTCCAGCTTGCCGACGATTGCGGCAACGCCGTCAGTAACGGCCAGATTGTCGCCACCTTCAGCAACGGCGATGCGCCCATGGTGCTGTCGTCCGCCGACCCCGGCCATGGCCTTTACGCCGGCACCTGGACGCCGCGCAAGACCGCGGCACAGGTCAGCATCAGCGCCCGGGCCACCGCGCCCGGTCTCGCCACCGCCACCGGCACTCTTGCCGGAGCCGTGACGCCCAACGCCGCCCCGACGCTCACTCCGAACGGCACGCTCGGCAGCTTCACCGCGCTGGTGGGAACTTCGGTCGCCCCCGGCACCATCATCCAGATTTACGGACAGAATCTGGCGAACCTCACGGTGCAGCCGACCACGCTGCCACTACCGACCACGCTCAACGGCACCAGCGTCATCATCGGCGGCCTGCCGGCTCCGCTGTTCTATGTGAGCCCGACACAGGTCAACGCCCAGGTCCCGTTCGAACTCCAGGGCAACCAGCAATACCAGGTGGTCCTGCAGGCCAACGGCGCCATCACCACGCCGCAGACCCTGCAGCTCGCCCCGGCCACGCCCGGCATCGCGGCGTTCGGTGATGGAACGATCATCGCCCAGCACTCGGCCTCCGGTGCTCTGGTCAGCCAGAGCGCGCCAGCCAGGTCGGGCGAATACCTCGTCACCTATCTGGTCGGGCTCGGCGCGGTGAACCAGCAGGTCACCGACGGCAGCGCATCGCCATCGGGAACACCGGCGCAGGCTCTCGATCCGCCCACCCTGACCCTCAATGGCGCCACTTACCCGATCGCCTTCGCGGGACTCACGCCGGGCCTCGTCGGCCTCTACCAGATCAACTTCCAGGTGCCGCCAGGATTGCCCGCCGGCAACCTCACGATGACGGTCACGCAGGATCAGAACACCAGCAACCAGGTGTTCCTGCCCTACCAGCCGTAGGCAGCAAAGCCGCGAACGCCCCGCACCACCCGGCCCGTCGGGTTGTGCGGGTTACAAGACCGTGGGTTACAAGACCGTGGGTTACAAGACCGTGGGTTACAAGCCTGCGGGCTAAGACATGGAGACTGGCGCGGTATTCCGCGTCCTGCGCGCAGCGGCGTGCAGGCATTCAATGTCGTCGCGGTGCCAGGCGCCGTGCGGGCGCCAGGCGATTACGGCTTGGTGTGTGCCGCGGCGCTCTTCACCGGCAGATGCATGCTCTTCAGCAGCAGCGCGCACATCGACGAAATCAGCGCCATCCCGGCGCACGCGTAAAAGCCGTAGCTCCACGATCCGGTCTTCTCGAACAGAATCGCCGCCACGCCGCCGCCCACGATGGACGCCATCCCCTTGGCGCTATACAGAAATGAGTAATTCGAACTGGCGTACCGCGCACCGAAAAAATCCGCGCACGCCGAAGGGAACAGCGAGTAGACCGGCCCCCACGTAAAGAACACCAGGGCAACGAAGGTCACGAACAGCGCCGGAGTCCTGCCGCCGAACTGCACCACACCGATCAGAATCAGGCTCTGCAAAAAAAAGGCCAGCGACATCGTCTTTTCACGACCCAGGTGATCCGACACCCAGCCCCAGCAAAGACGCCCGCCGCCATTGGCGAGCGGATTCAGCATCAGCGAAAGACTCAGCGCCGCGCTTCCGACTTTGAAGGTCTCCGCCATCGGAGCCACCTGCGCCGTCACCATCAGTCCGCCGACTCCCATCATCAGCGCCATCGCGAACATCAGATAAAAATGCCGCGTGCCGAGCATTTCCCACGAGTTGAAATCCACCCCGTGAGTGCGCGCTTTGGTCTTCGATGCGAGCGACGCCGGCACTTCGCCCGGTTTCGGGTTATGCAGGAACTGCGCCGCCACCACAATCAGAAACCCCTGAAACACACCGGTGTAAAGGAACGCCGTCTGGTAGCCCGCCGTACGGATCGTATAAGCAATAAAGCCGACAAACAGCGCCGCGCCGGAACCGAATCCGGCCGAGATCAGCCCCGCCGCCAGTCCACGCCGGTCCGGGAACCACTTCAGTCCCATGCCGGTGGAACCGCAATAAACGAGCGCCGCGCCGAGGCCCGTCATCGAATACAGCGCGTACAGCATCGGCAGCGTGTGAACCATGCCGAGCCCGGCCCAGCCCACCGCGCAAATCACGCCCGCCGCCGTGAGAAACAGGCGCGGCCCGATACGATCGATCATCCACCCGGCAAACGGCATCGCCCACGTCTGGAACGTGACGAAACAGGTGAAGGCCCACTGCACGTCGGACAGCTTCCAGTGCGTGGCCGCAATCAGCGGCTTCACAAACAGCGTCCAGGCGTACTGAAAGTTGCCGATCATGATCATGGCGAAGACCGCCGAGACCAGCCGGACCCATCTGCTGACTGCTGGTGCGCCGGCTTGTGTTTCGCTCACGCTTTCTGTCCCCCTGCCGCTGCCGTTGCGCCGAGCAGCTTCGTGCAGGCATAAACCGTGCGCGTGTGCGGCATCGCAATACCGAGCTTCTCGCCCAGTTCCACCACCGCGCCCACCACCGGCTCCAGTTCCATGGGCCGTCCCGCTTCCAGATCCTGCAGCATGGAAGTCTTGTGTTCGCCCACTTTTTCGGCTCCGGCAATCCGCTGCTCGATGGAAATCGGCAGCTCAATACCGAGCCGGTTCGCCACCGTTTCCACTTCGATCATGATGTTCTTCACCACGGGACAAACTTCGGCGTCGCGCGCCATGGTCACCAGCGTCGCCCGCGTGAGCGCGCTGATCGGATTGAACGCCACATTGCCCAGCAGCTTCACCCAGATCTCCTGCCGGTACCGCGCCGTCGCCGGCACGCGCAGCCCGGCCTGAATCAGCGCCGCGGCGATCGCCTTCAGCCGCTCCGAACGCGTGCCGTCCGGCTCGCCCAGCGAGATGCGGTTGCCTTCGGTGTGGCGAATCACGCCCGGCTCCACCACTTCCGTCCCCAGATAAACGATCGATCCCAGCACGCGCGCCGGATCGATCGCCCTGCCGATCACGCCGCCCGGATCCACCGACTCCAGCGTCAGCCCGGTCTGCTCGCCCGCGCCCAGTTGAAAGTACCACCACGGAAGACCGTTCTGCGTGCTGACCACGGTCGTTTCCGGTCCGATCAGCGGCGTCAGTTGCGGGGCCAGCGACGTCAGCGCATGAGCCTTCACGCCCAGAATGATGACGTCCGGCTGCCCGGCCTCCGCAAGATCGGCAATCACGCGCGGACGCGTCTCAAAGTCGCCGGCCTCGCTGAGAACGCGCAGTCCCCGGTCGCGCATCGCCGCCAGATGCGCGCCGCGGGCGAACAGTGTAACGTCCAGTCCCGCGCGCGACATCAGTGCGCCCATGTAGCCGCCGATCGCGCCGGCACCCGCAATCAGAAATCGCATGGATGGTCCTCCGCTGCTTCGCGCCGGCGCTTACGCCGACGCTCCGGTCATCGCCTTCGCCACCGCGCCGCGCTGGATTTTGCCCGTTGCGGTACGCGGAATCGAAGTCGTGATGTAGATCTTCTTCGGCGTCTTGAAGTCGGCGAGGCGCTCCTTGCAGAAGGCGAGGACCGAGGCTTCGTTCGCCTCCGCGCCTTCCTTCAGAACCACCACCGCTTCCACTTCCTCGCCCCAGCGCGGATGCGGCACGCCGAAGCAGACCGCTTCGGCCACGGCGGGATGCGCCAGCAGCACTTCGTCGATCTCGCGCGGGCCGATCTTTTCGCCGCCGCGGTTGATCAGTTCCTTGATGCGGCCGGTGAGCGTCAGATAGTTGTCTTCATCGAGAAAACCCTGGTCGCCGGTGCGGAACCAGCCGTTGGTGTACGACTTCGCGTTGGCTTCCGGATTGTTCTCGTAGCCCGACACCACGTTCGGCCCCTGGATCACCACTTCGCCACGCGTGCCCGTCGGCAGCAGGTTGCCGGCCTCGTCCATGATCGCGATCTTCACGCCCGTTCCGGCTCCCACGGAACCCGGCTTTCGCTCGGCGGGAGGAAGCGGATTCGACGACATCTGGTGCGACGCTTCGCTCATCCCGTAAGCTTCCAGCACGGGCACGCCGAAGATCCGCTCCATCTGCTCCATCATCTCGGCCGGCAGCGACGCGCTGCATGAACGAATGAAACGCAGCCCTTCGGCCGCCGCCACCTTCTCATTACCCGCGCGCGAAAGCAGCAGATTGTGGATGGTGGGCACGGCGGAATACCACGTGGCGCCTGTGTCTTTTACGGTGCGCCAGAAAGACAGCGCGTTGAACTTGTTCGGCACCGCCACCGCGCCGCCCGAAAGGAGCGTCGCGAGCGTGGAGGCCACGAGGCCGTGCACGTGGAACAGCGGCATCACGCAGAGTGAAACGTCGTCCGGTGAAAGGTTGTAGGTCGCCACAATGTTGTGCGTCGAGGCGGCAATGTTGCGGTGCAGGATGGGCACGCGCTTGGGGCGGCCCGTGCTGCCGCTGGTGTGGAGAACGAGCGCGAGGTCGTCGCCCGTGGGCAGCGAGGAGATCTTATCCATGGGCGCGCCGGCGATGCGGACGTATCCGTTGGCGTCCATTTCGAGGATGTGAACCGCCACGCCGCGTCCCTCGGCGGCCTTGCGGGCGGCTTCGGCGCCATCCGGCGGCAGCAGCAGGATCTTCGCGTTCGTGTCTTCAAGGTAAAAGCTGACTTCGTCTTCGCGATAGTTCGGGTTGAGCGGAGCGGACACACCGGCAACCGAGGCGGCGAGGAAGCTCACAATGGCCGGCAGGCCGTTGGGCAGATACGTGGCAACGCGGTCGGTGCGCGTGATGCCGAGCGACGCAAGCGCGTTGGCCATTTCGATGACCTGATCGCGCAGTTGCTGATAGCTGACGCGGATGCCGGCGTCCGGCAGAATGATCGCGGTGCGGTCGCCAGGCGCTGCCTGGATCAGTTCGAGGAGAGTGTTCGGTTGAGACATCGGTAATATCATGTCAAACCGGTGCGCGCGGCGGGGGCGAAGGGGGGCGGGAATGGAAACGGAGCGAGCGTAACGAAGTTGGCCTGGAATGATCCGCTGGCGACACTTCGCGGAAGCTCGCTGGACAAAGGCGCCGCTACTGCAGCAAGATCACCACTCTCATCTGCACTCCGCCCACTCTCGCCGTCAGCGCCACGTCGCCCGCTTTCGTCACCCGGATGTAAGTTCCTTCGAAGGTCCCTCCGTGCGGCCGCATGCCCACCGGATCCGCGCCGACCACATTCCCCGATGCGGCGCGCAGTTCCCACAGCTTCCCGTCTTCGTTATTCGCCACCCGGATGCTGGCGCCGTCGAACGCAATCCCATGCGCGTTTTACCCAACGTTGTCCGTCACGACACTGTCCGCCTGAAGTTGCAACGGAAGCAACCCCATCAGCGGCAGCCACAGCGAAGCGGCACTGCAGGAGGGATCCCTCCTGAGGTAACCTGCAAACACTTATGTTCTGAAGGGAGTTCAGCGACGCGCGTTACGAAAGTGCCGCGGAGCCTCCAGTATATTAGAGAGTAGAGATATGCAGCTCTCAGGTCGCGAACTTACCGCTCGGGAACGGCTGATCCTGCATGCCGTCGTGCGGGAGTACATCGAAACCGGCGAACCCGTGGGTTCGCGCACGGTGTCGCGCTTCCAGCACCTGGCTCTCAGCCCGGCCTCCATCCGCAACGTGATGGCGGAACTGGCCGAAGACGGCTATCTCGCCCAGCCCCATACCTCGGCCGGGCGCATCCCGACCGAACAGGCTTATCGCGATTTTGCCTCGGCCGTGCCCCTGCAGCCGCTGCCCGCTTTTGAACGCGACCGCATCGTGAGCCGCCTGCAGGCCTGCGACTCCCTCGAAGACCGCGTGGAGGTCGCCTCCCGCATGCTCACCGAACTCACGCGCAACGTCGGCATCGCCGCCGCCATGCCGGCCACCTCGCAGGAACTGGAGCACATCGAACTGATCGGCCTCTCCGACCGCCGCGTGCTCATGATCGTCGCCACGCGCGACCGAATGGTCCGCAACCGCGTCGTCACGCTGGACCGCGAAATGTCGCCGGACGACCTCACCCAGCTGCGCAACTACGTCAATATCAACTTCAGCGGCTGGACGCTGGAACGCGCCCGCGCCGAAATGCTGCGCCGCATCGAAACCGAGCGCGCCATGTACGACGCCGTGCTGGAACGGCTGAATCTGCTCTACCAGAAGGGCCTGCTGCAGGTGGATCACGATCCGCAGCTGGCCATGGACGGAGCATCCTGGCTGGTGGGACTCGACCTGCACCTCACGCGCGAGCACATGCGGGAACTGTTCCGCGCGCTCGAAGAAAAACGCCACGTGGTGGCCCTGCTGGACCGCTTTCTGGAACCGGCGGCCGGCGGCGCGCTCGGCATCCACGTCGGCCTCGGCGAAGCGCATCCGGCCATGGGAGCCCTGACGCTGATCGGCGTGACGGTCAATCTGCCCTCGGGCCTGCGCACAAGGATCGCAGTGCTCGGCCCCATGCGCATGCATTACGAGAAGGCGATTGCGACGGTGGCCCAGATCGGGCGCGCCTTCGAAGAGCTGCAGGCCTAGCGCGGGTGGCGATTCGGAAGCATCTGGCGGGACTGATGGCCCGCCGGCGCGATGCTAACCTGAAAATGAACGTGGAAGCTGACAACGCAACTGTGAAAAAAGATACACACGATCCGATTCCGGAAGAAAAAGGGACCGCCCCGAAGACCGCCGAGGCCGACCCGCCCGCGGAAACCGATCCGGTCGCGGCCGAACGGGATGGCTACAAGGCAGAGCGCGACGAACTAAAAGAACTGTTGCTCCGCCGCCAGGCCGAGTTCGACAATTTCCGCAAACGCACCGAAAAGGAAAGAGCGGATTTCGTGCAGTACGCAGGCATGGAAGTCATGCGCGAACTGCTGCCCGTGCTGGACGATTTCGACCGCGCCCTGAAAGTGGAATGCGCCAGTGCCGATTACCAGAAGGGCATTGAACTGATACACGGCCGCATGTACGATCTGATGAAAAAGGCCGGGCTCGAGCCGATCAAGGCCACCGGCGAGCAGTTCGATCCGCATCTCCACCAGGCCATCGAGCGCGTGGAGACAAGCGACGCCGAAGACGGCACCGTGCTGGCCGAGTTCCAGCGCGGCTATAACTTTAAAGGAAAACTGCTGCGTCCTTCCATGGTGAAGGTCGCGGTACGCGCATAATTCGCTATGCCGGCAGCGAAGCGAGATTACTATGAAGTGCTCGGGGTAGCCCGCGGCGCGGCCGAAACGGAGCTGAAGAGCGCCTATCGAAAGCTGGCGCTGCAGTACCATCCCGACCGCAATCCGGACGACCACACGGCCGAAGAAAAGTTCAAGGAAGCGGCCGAAGCCTGGAGCGTGCTTTCCGACCCGCAGAAGCGCGCGGCCTACGACGCTTACGGCCACGCCGGCCTGTCCGGCGGCGGAGGCGGCGGCTTCGACCCGTCCTCGGTCGACCTCAGCGATATTCTCAGCCAGGTCTTCGGCTTCGGCGATGCCTTCGGGCAGCGCGGCGGCGGTGGACGCAACCGCCCGCAAAAGGGCGACGATCTCCGCTACGACATGACGCTGACCTTCGAGGAAGCGGCCTTCGGCAAAGCGGTCGAGATACAGATTCCCAAGCTCGAAGCCTGCGGCCACTGCGGCGGCAGGGGCGCCGAACCGGGCAGCGGAACCATCACGTGCCCGGCCTGCCACGGTCGCGGCGAACAGACTTACTCACAGGGCTTTCTTTCCGTCCGCCGCACGTGTTCCAGTTGCGGCGGCGCCGGCCAGATCGTCAAGCAGCCCTGCCGCGATTGCCGGGGCGAAGGCGCGCGCCGCGTGAACAAGAAACTGCGCGTCACCGTGCCGGCCGGCATCGGCGACGGCAACCGCCTGCGCGTGGCCGGCGAAGGCCAGCCCGGCGTCAACGGCGGACCCACCGGCGACCTCTACATTTTCTTCACCGTCAAGGATCACCCCGTCTTTGAACGCGTCGATAACGACCTGCACTGCACCGTGCCGATCACGGTGGCGCAGGCCGTGCTCGGCGACGAAATCCCCGTGCCCACGCTCGAAGGGCCGCACCGGCTCTCGGTTCCCGAAGGCACCCAGAATGGCGCTGAGTTGCGCCTCAAGGGGCGCGGCGTGCCGGAAGTGCAGGGACGCGGACGCGGCGACGTGGTGGTTCACATCAACGTGAAGATCCCGACCAAACTATCCCGCGAGCAGCGCAAGCTGTTCGAACAGCTTGCCGAGACCATGCCGCCCGACAACGAGCCGCACGAAAAGGGCCTGCTCGACAAGGTGAAAGACTACTTCCTGTAGCCTGCTGCCGCCGCCGCGCGCGCCGGTTTCACTGTACGGCGATGTGATCGATCTTCACGGAACTTGTCATGGCAACGACCAGGCCCGTATGGCAATCGTTGCCGCTGCCCTTTTTGCCCAGCGCCAGCGTTGAGTTGTCGGCGAGGATCTTCTTGCTCACCGCCGCCAGATCGCGCGCATCCACCACCGCCGGCAATACGGCACTGGCGATGGCCGGCGCCGCCTGCAGCACGGCAATCGCGGTCGGGCTGAGCGTCTTGAAGAGCGCCGTGATCAGCGTCGCGGTGCCGGCTCCGGCGGCCACGATCTTCTGGGCGCGGGTGAATACGTCGCGCTGCTGCAGCACGGTCAGCACGGCGTCCACCACGTCGGAGCCGTAAATCGAATATCCTTCCGCCATCGTCACGGCGGCGGAGATGCGCGAGGTGCTGATGTTGGTATCGGTGTCTCCGTCTGAACAGACGTCCACGCGCGCCAGCGTTGCACCCTGGGGCGAAGATCCGGTGGTTTCGGTGATCACCTGATTGCCCTGGCTGGACACGGTGACGGTAACGGTCTGGGCGCTGAGCGCCGCGGCGAGCCATAAGCCTGCCAGATTCAAAACAACGAGCTTCATGCGATTTTCCTCCTGATTCAGCGATACCGGCGCGCTCCCGGCGCACGCGGGATTCGGGAACCGGCACAACGACGGCACATACGGCGCGCCGCTGCGCCCGGGCCGGCGGGAACAAGTCCCGCGCGGCTGCCACGATGGTGACGGCGTGGCTCCCTGGCCAGAAGCTAGCACGCGAAACTGGCGCAAAAAGCGGGTAATCGCCGTATGTAATTGATTCGGCGCGTACGATTTCTTTCGAACCGCTGAACCGGGTGCGCGGCGCCGGGCTAAAGTTCCGGCGTGTATCCGCCGATCATTTCCGCACATGACATCAGATTTTCGGCAATGGCACCGCCGCGGCGTGTCCAGTGCATCCCGCGGAATATTTGTACGCACAGCCGTCGTCGCCCTCGTGGCCGCATCCGCGCCGGCGTTGTTCGGCAACCTGCTGGGCGTGGATTTCTACGACCACCGGTTCGGCGTGCTGAACGACGTCACCGGCGCCTACACGCAGATCTCGAATCTGCCGATTTCGTCCGCCGCGGCCGGCATCGCCGCGCTCAACGGGCTGTACTATCTGGAGGACTTCGGCAACAACCTGTTCAGCGTCGATCCCCTGACCGGCACGGCGAGCCTCGTGGGAAGCACGCGCAGGAACCTGTCGGCGGCGGCGTTTGCCGGTACCGGCAGCGGGCTTTACGAAATCGATCAGTCGTCGAACCTGTACTCGATTAATTCGGCGACCGGCGCGGCGACCGAAATCGGGCCCACCGGCATCGCGCCCGCCAACGGAGCGTACGACACCAGTCTTTCGGCCACCGCCACCGAACTCTTCTATACGGCGGGACGCGGCGGGCAGAACGACGAGCTATACGAGATAAGCCCGGTGACCGGGATCGCCATCGACCTCGGCAGCACGGGCGTCGCCGGCGTGGCCGGCTCGGCGCTGGTCAACGGCGAACTGGAGCTATTCCAGTACGGGCGCGGGACGAACTACATCTACACCACCTCGGTCGCCTCGCTCGCACCCGGATCAGTGCACTTCACGCAGGGCGCGCAACTGGACGCGGCCGCGCAGATACTGGATGGCGGCGCCAGCCTGACCGTCAGCGGCGCCGGTGCCGCCGTAAACGGTTCGACCCCGGAGCCGGCGACCTTCGCGCTGGCCGGAATCGGCCTGACCGTTGGCGCTGTTGCCGGGGCACGGCGCAGGCGCAGAACTTCGCGCTGAACCCGGGCTTGAAACCTGGTTCCCGCAGCGGCGCCCCATCGACGGGCGGGCCCGGCGGGTCTACGATGAAGTGGAATGCTCGCGCTGCTGCTGGCCGCCGCCGCAATCCCCGGCGCGATTCCCGGATCGACTTCCGCGCCGCCGCCTGTCCTGACGCCACCGCCTGTCCTGACGCCCGTCTTCACGAAGGACGTGGCGCCGATCCTCTATCGCCGCTGCGCCACCTGCCACCACGAAGGCGAAGTCGCGCCCTTCCCTCTCCTCACTTACGAGGACGCGAGGAAGCGCGCGCGCCTGATTGCCGACGTCACCGCCTCCCGCCGCATGCCGCCCTGGAAGCCGGTCGAGGGCTACAACCACTTCGCCGGCTCACGGCGTCTGAGCGATGCCGAAATCCAGACCCTCCGGCGCTGGGCCGCCGCCGGCGCGCCGCAGGGCAATCCCGCACTGCTCCCCAAAGCGCCCGCCTTCCCCGACGACTGGCAACTCGGCACGCCCGATCTCGTCGTCCAGCTTCCCGAATCCTTCGATGTCCCGGCCGACGGCGGCGACCTCTACGAATGCTTCATCGTCCCCATGGATGTGCCGCGCGACCGCTTCATCCGCGCCGTGGAATTCCGCCCCTCCAACCGCCGCGTCGTACACCATGCGCTGCTCTTCACCGATTCCGCACAGTCGCGCCACGAACCCCGCTATCCGTGCTTCGGCAGCGTCGGCCTGTTGCCCACCGAAGGGCTTGGCGGCTGGTCGCCCGGCATGGCACCGATCCGCCTGCCGGAAGGCGCCGCTGTGCCGCTCGCCGCCCGCTCCAAACTCGTCGCCCAGGTTCACTATCATCCCGACGGCCGGCCCGAGCGCGACCAGTGGACGGTCGGCCTTTACTTCACCGACCGGCCGCCGGTGCGCCGCGTCGTCGACGTCGGCGTGGCATCGAAGCGCATCGACATCCCGCCCGGCGAGGCGCATTACGTGGTCCGCGAACACTTCACCACGCCCATCGCCGTTGACGCCATCGGCATCATCCCGCACGCCCATCTGCTGTGCCGCGAGATGCGCGGCTGGGCCATCCTGCCGGGCGGAAAAAAACAGTGGCTGCTGAATCTTCGCGACTGGGACTTCAACTGGCAGGACCAGTTTCAGTACGCGCAGCCTATCCGCCTGCCCGCCGATTCGCGCATCGAGATGGAGTTCGTCTACGACAACTCCGCGGCCAATCCGCGCAATCCCAACTCGCCGCCGGAGCGCGTCACCTGGGGCGCCGGCACGAAGGACGAAATGGCGGGGCTGCACGTGCAGGCAATTCCCGTTCACATGGAAGAACTGCCGGAACTGGGCAAGGCTCTGTGGGGAGCGGTGATGCGCTCGGTGGGCGGCAGCTTTTACCGGCCGGAAAAGTAGCTGTCGCGCGGAATTCACGGTGCGCTCACCGGGCTGTTACTGACAGCGGTAGCGGCACATCCGGCGCGGATTCATTTCATCCCGTGTTCGTGTTTTCGTAACGAAACAGCAGCCGTTCTCCTGCTATCTTTCGCGAGAGTCGCCGCGCCGGCGTGATCATGCAGTCCCCGCGCGGCGCGTAAAATTCCCCGAAAGAGAGCATCCCCAAACAGTGAAGCTGAAGATCGCAATCCTGAGCATTTTAGGCGTCACGGCAGCCTTCGCCGCCGAAGGCCCCGTCCCGGCCGGCATGCCGCACCTCGATCATGTATTCGTCATCATGATGGAGAATCACGGCATCGGCCAGGTGCAGAACAATCCGAACCTGCCGTTCACCAATGAGTGGACCAGTCTCGCCAACACGGCAACCAACTACTTCGCGATCGCACATCCCAGCCTGACCAACTATCTCGAAATCGTCGGCGGCTCCAACTTCGGTATCCAGAGCGACAACTATCCGGACTGGCACAATGCCTACTGCACCACGAACCTGGCGTCCGGCGTGCGTTCCACCGATAATCCGTCCTCCCCGCCCATCTGCCCCATCTTCGGCACCGGCACGGACGCCGCCACCACGGCGATCGACACGACCAACGAAGCCTCGGGCGCCCCGGGCGTGAACAACATCGACGGCACGCTGTCCATCGCCGCCGCGCCGAACACATCCGGCAAGACCATCGCCGATCAGCTCGCCGAAAGCGGCCGCACCTGGAAGAGCTACCAGGAGAGCCTCGGACCGCAGGGCGCCGATCTGGTCAACTACAGCGACGGCTTCTACAACAACAACACGAACTTCGCCCTCATCACCCCGGCGCTGACTCCGCCGCTCTCGCAGGCCGGCATCGTGTATCTCTACGCCGCCAAGCACAACCCGTTCGTCTACTTCCGCAGCATTCAGGAAGGTTATGAACCGGGCAGCGATCTGACCAACACCGTGGACTTCGAAGGCTCCAACGGCCTGTTTGCCGACCTTCGCGCCGGCACCGTGCCCGCCTACTCGTTCATCGCTCCCAACCAGTGCAACGATCAGCACGGCCGCGGCAACGCCGGCCCGTTCTGCAACTACGACCCGAATGACAACGGCACGCAGGCCGGCCTCAACCCGGCGCTGATGCAGCGCGGCGACATCGCGCTGAAGCGCATCGTCATGGCCATCAAGCAGTCGCCGGCATGGAAGCAGGGCAGCAACGCCATCGTCGCGGTGTGGGACGAAGACGATTACAGCGTCTCGCCGACCGTCAACAAGGTGCTCGCGATCGTGGACACCAATTACGGCACCCACGGCGTGGTGAGCTCGGCGCCTTACAATCACTTCTCGCTGTTGAAGTCGATTGAAGGCGGCCTCGGTCTGCCGTGCCTGAACCACGCGTGCGATACGAACGTGAACGTGATGAGCGACCTGTTCGGCTTCTCGTTCTAGTTCTTCGCTCCTGCCTGTAAATCCCGGCCGGGCTGCTTCACCGCAGTCCGGCCTTTACCGTTTCACGCGCTCAGCTCGAACCGCGCCGGGCACGGCTCGAAGCCGCACAAGGCCACCGCTGCCGCATAGCCTTCGGGCACAGGCAGATCGACCGCGCGGATGTCGGGCGGAAGCGGGTCGAACAGCGCGCCGCCCGCGGCCTTGGAGCGGGCCTCGCGTCGTGCCCAGCGCGCGTAGAGTTCCGCTGTCCCGCCATCGCCCGATTCGCCAAGCCGGCGCAGCAGCAGGGCCATGTCGGTCCCCGGCCGAATGTCCTGAATGTCCACGCCCACGGGAACGTTGCGGCTCACTGCCACCAGCGCGTAATCGCGCGCGTGCGACAGATTGAATTCGATGCCCGCCGCTTCCACCAGTGCCGGCTTGCCGTGCGGACCGATCGCAAAGCGCAGTTCATCCGGCTGCACCCGCGCATACTTCGCCAGTACCATGCGCAGCGCCGACCGCGCCCGGCTCCATCGCTCGCGGTCCTTCGGGAAACGGAAACGCGCAGCCCGTTCCGCTTCTTCCGCGGAGAGGACAAGCCGCATCGCGTCGCTCAGTGCAACCTTCCAGATATCGACCGGATGGCTCGTCACGACGGCATGCTCGCGCGGACCACGTGAAGCAGCGCCGGCTCGCCTTTCTTCGCCAGTTCGACGCCGCGGCGGAACGCTGCCGCCAGGCCGCGCGCCTCGGCAATCGGCCCCTCGGCCGCAACGCCGAAGCCTGTCGCGATCCGCGCGCAATCAACCGTCGCCGTCCCCTCGCTCTGCACGATCGTCAGGAGCGGAATGCGGTATCGCGCCGCCGTCTCCAGCGCGCGCGGCGCGGCGAGAAATTCCTGCTCCGTATGGATGCCGAGCGAAACGCGCCCGTGCTTCCGGTTCGCCATCGCCGCTCCCGTCGAAACGAATAACCCGCTTCCCTCCGCCGCGACTGCGACCGGAGCGTTGTACGGCGTCTTCATATCCCACAGGCGGCTCGGCCAGTTTTCGACTGAGCCTTGCGGAGACACCAGCGACCAGTCTTCGCCTTCGAGCAGCATCCACAATTCCGCGGCGATGCGCGCCGCATTGACCGTACCGGCCTCCCACGCGTCGCGGGCGAGCGCGACATTCTGATCGCGAATGCTCCGGTGCGCGGCAGCGAGCCGGACTCCGCGTGCATCCATTACACGGGCCCGACCGGCGGTGACGCACTGCTTCACGGCTTCGATCAGATGCGGCATCGCGGCTGCCGCGTCGGCCGCTATGGCGAACGCTCCGTCGTCATTCCCGCGCGATGAAGAACCGATGCGAATGATGCCGGCCCCCGTTTGCGCATGGTCTGCTTCGAGACACAGCACCACATCCGGCACATAACCCGGCCCGCCGTTTCCGGCGAGTCGGTGGCGGCCGGGAAAGTTCAGCCTGCCGCGACTTTCCACCGGCGCCTGCAGCGCTTCGGCAAGTTCCGCCAGCAGATCGATTGCATTCTGCGCGCGCGCATGATGCCCCGCGAGAATCAACGGCCGCTCGGCATCCACCAGCATGCGGGCCGCTTCCGTCACGGCCGCCGCTTCGCCGATGCGCGGCGCAGGCACCACAGGCACCGGCAGCTGCTCATCCGTGCCTGCCGACGCATCGAAGGTTGCTGCGATGAGTACCGGCCCGCGAGGCGCTGTCATCGCAACCGAGTAAGCCCGCGCCGCCGCGTGCACGAAGTCGCCGGCGGTAGCCGCCCGCGCGTCCCACTTCGTGACGCTGCGCATCAGCCCGTCGAGATCGAACTGCGCTTGCTGCGATTCCATCGCCGCCACCATGAATACCGGCGCGCGGTCTTCCAGTGCGCGGCGCAGAGCGGGAGCCGCGCGCAGGATGCCGGCCTCCCCTTCGGCCAGCACCATCATCGGCACACCTTGCACCGCGGCATAACCATGCGCGAACGAAACCGCCGACTCTTCGCTGAACTCCATGCCCGGCCCGCCCGCCAGGCATTCAATCCCCAGCGAACCGGCAACGTCAGCCATCAAACCGGCGGCGGAATCTTTTGCGACACGCGCCGAGGACGGCAATCCGGCGGCAACCGTGGCGCGGGCAGCGGCGGGCTGAGTTCCCGCGGCCAACCCGAAGGCTCCCGCCGCCGTGCTTCGCAGGAATCGTCGCCGGTCTGTGCCGCTGCCCTCGGATTTGCCCATCGCTGCTCTCTATATCGCTGCCCTCTATTATGACCGCGCGACGGCGAATCAGGCCTTGTCCAGCATCTGACGAATCCGGCGCTCCAGCGCGTCCGCCGAGAACGGCTTCTCGATCTGCGCCGTGCCCGGGACAGCGGTGTCTTCGTGGCGCAGTGCCGGTTCCGCGTAGCCGGCGACATACAGGACGCGCAGCTCAGGCCTCGTCTGGCGCAAGCGCCGTGCCAGTTCCGGACCGCTCGTCCCGCGCATCACCGCGTCGGTGATGAGCAGGTCGAGGTGCGCCATCTTCTCGCCGACGCGCTCGGCTTCCCCGGCGTCGGCGGCAAGGATCGCACGATAGCCCTGGCGCTCGAGCATGTCCCGGGTCAGTTCGCGCACCAGCGGATCGTCTTCCACCAGCAGGATCGTGCCGCGGTCGCCGGGAGCTTCGGGATTGATCACGGGCCGGTTCGCGTCCGCCGCGGCTTCCGGCACCGACTGGCGGCTGAACGAAAGCAACTGCCGTGTCAGCGCCATCGCGCTTTCGGTCGCCTCCACCACTTTCACGCAACTCTCGTGCGCCGGATGCGAAGGCGTCAGCGCGCTCACCGCAACCCGCGCGTGCTCCCCGATTTCCGTCAGGATGCGGCTGAAATCGTGCGCCACGCCGCCGGCGAGCCTTCCCGCGGCTTCGGTCTTCTGAGCCTGGCGGAGTTGCTCCTCCATCCGCTTGCGATCCGTGATGTCGACGAGCGTGCCTTCGTAGTAGAGGACCTCATTGGCCTCGCCGCGCACGGCACGGGCATTTTCGAGCACTGTGATGATGCGCCCATCCGGCCGCCGGATCTCACATTCCACGTGCTGGAGCAGCCCTCCATTCGCCAGTCGTTCGAGCAGTTCCTGACGCCTGACGGGATCGGCGTACAGTCCGCCCGCCGCGTGGATGGCGTTCAGCTCCGCCTGGCTGCCGAGCCCGAGCATATCGAGCAGCATGGCGTTGGCGGCCACGATTCGGCCATCCGGCAGGCTTTGATAGACGCCCTCCAGCACGCCGTCGAACAGATCGCGGAAGCGCTGTTCGGAGCGGCGCAGTTCGGCTTCGGCACGGCGGCGTTCGGTGATATCCGTCATCATGTCCAGCACGGTGCCCGCGTCGTCCGGCCCTGACGCGGTGCGGTTGCAGGAGGCCACCACCCAGATTTCGGCACCATCGGAGCGGCGCAGACGGCGATCGAACTGCCCGCGAATCCCGGGCCGCAGTCCCTCCTGGCGCATGCGCTCGACCGCGACGTCGGCGGGAAAGAAGAAGTCCTCCGCGGTGCGGCCTGTCAGCTTGTCAATCGGCAGCCCCAGCAGATCGGCCATGCGCTGATTTGCCCAGACCACTGTGCCGGCGGCGTCACGGATCCAGATGCCTTCGCCCGCCGTCTCGACAAGCTGCCGGTGCCACGACTCGCTTTCGGCCGCCTCGCGCGTGAAGCGCCAGATGCGTGCGCTGCCGTAGCAGAGCAGCAGGGCTTCGGCGGTGAACAGGAACGAGCGGACCAGCAGATCGACGCTGCCGAAGCCGCCCGGCTGGGTTTCGAAGATGGACGCCCAAACGAGCGTGACGAGGATGGCCGCCAGACCGGGGCCGGGGCCTGCCCACGCGGCACTGGCGATCACAGCGGCAAATCCGAACAGGAACGGAATCTGCTGGCCGGTGAAGCGCTGGAAGTAAAGCTCCGCCACCATCCCGAGCGCGCTGGCGCTCAGCGCGAACGAGTAACCGACCCACAACGGACGAGGCGAGACGGCACTGGAGAACTTCCGCGATGGCAGTAGCGTAGGCACTTTCAGCTGCGCTCCGGGTTAATCGACGATTCCATTCCGCAGCGTGTGCCCGGACGGTTCGGGAAAGGCGGCGGCAATCAGAACGCCGAAGAGGACAACCGCAACCGAGCCGATCACGTTGTACCAGAGGAAAGCCACGTGCGTGAAGACCGCGCATGCGATCACCACGCCCTCACCCGCGAGCATCGCCCAGAAGGCCGCATTGCCGCGCACCTTCGGAAAGAAGAAGGCCAGCGCGAATACGCCCAGCAGCACGGGATAGAAGAATGAGCCCACCTGATTCACCGCCTCCACCAGCGAGCCGAGATTCCTGGCATACTGCGCGAACACCACCGCCCACGCGCCCCAGAGCGCCGTGCAGATGCGTGAGATCAGAAGGTAGTGGCGGTCGGTCTGCTCGGGCCGCATGAGCCGCCGGTAGATATCGATGACGCTGACGGTGGCGAGCGAGCTGAGCTCGCCCGAGCTGGACGTCATCGCGGCATTGAGAATCACGGCAATAACCAGCCCGACAACGCCGACCGGAAAGTACCTGGTCACGAAGGAAAGGAAGATGTAATTCGTATCGTTGTAGCCGGGCTTGCCCTGCGCCTTCTCGAAGAGTTTGATGCCCGCGCCGCGGGCCGCGTCCATTTCCTTCTGCGCGGCGCGGTAACCGGCGACGGAGGCGGCGAGCGCGGATTCGTCGTTGCGCGCGCGGGCGGCGCTCAGCGCATGCGCCGCATCCTGGCGCTTCTGCCAGGCGGCATCGAAGCGGCTCTGCACCGTGCCATAGCCCTGCTGCGTGCGGATCGCTTCCATCGCCGTCTTCTGGAACAGAATGGGCGGCTGGGCGAACAGGTAGAACACGAAGACCATGGCTCCGACGAAGAGAATGAAGAACTGCATCGGCACCTTGGCCATGCCATTGAAGATGAGGCTCAGGCGGCTCTGCGCCACGGACTTGCCGGTGAGGTAGCGCTGCACCTGGGACTGATCGCAGCCGAAGTAGCCGAGGGCAAGGAACGCTCCGCCGAGCAGACCGCTCCACAGGTTGTAGCGGTTGTTCCAGTCGAGCGAGGTATCGACGGCGTTGAGCTTGCCGACGGCTCCGGCGAGGTAGACGGCATCGGCAAAGCCCACGCCCTTCGGCATGAGCGAGACGACGGTGAAGAGTGCGAGGATGAGGCCGGCGAAGATGATGAGCATCTGCAGGACGTCGGTCCACGCCACGGCGGGCACGCCGCCTTTGGTTGTGTAGAGGACGCAGACGATGCCGATGATCAGTGTGGTCACGCGGTCGTTCCAGCCGAAGATGACGCTCATCACGATCGCGGGCGCGTAGAACGAAAGGCCCACGGCGGCGCCGCGCTGGATGAGGAAGACGATGCTGGCGAGGGCGCGCGTTTTCACATCGAAGCGGCGCTCGAGGTACTCGTAGGCGGTATAGACGCCGGCCTTCTGGAAGATGGGGACGGCCGTGGCGGCGAGGATGACCATCGCGACGGGCAGGCCGAAGTAGAACTGGACGAAGCGCATGCCATCCACGTAGGACTGGCCGGTGGTGGCGATGAAGGTGACGGCGCTCGCCTGCGTCGCCATGATGGAGAGGCCCATGGCGTACCAGGGGAGCGTCTTGCCGCCGAGCAGATAGTGGCTGGTGGTGGAGCCGCCGCGCCCGCGCCAGAGGCCGAAGGCGGGGATGGCGGTCATCGTCAGGATGAGGACAATCCAGTCGAGGGTGGTCATGCCGGTCGGGCCATCATGCGAAGTAACGAGTGAAGGCGTAGAAGATCAGGATCAGGAACGCCAGCCAGGCGAGGACAACGACGTAGATGTTGCGCCACGAGCCGAGGATGGGCGGCGGTTCGTTGTCGTGGGTTTCGGGCGGCAGCTTGAACTTCACGTTTCTCAAGTGTATGCCACGCGAGGCGAAGCGCGGTCAGGCCAGCAACTCGCCGCGCAGGACGGTGACGGCCTGGCCGGCGAGGATCACGCGGTCGCCGTGCAGCCGGACTTTGACGATACCGCCGCGGGCCGAGGCCTGATAGCCGGTCATCGCTTCCCTGCCGAGGCGCGGACCCCAGTAGGGGGCGAGAGCGGTGTGGGCCGAGCCGGTGACCGGGTCTTCGTCGACACCGGCGCCGGGGGCGAAGAAGCGGGAGACGAAGTCGTGGTCGCGGCCGCGGGCGGTCACGATGACGCCGCGCACCGGCAACTGGCGCAGCAGGTGATGGTTGGGCGCGAGGGCACGCAGCACGTCTTCGGAGGCGACTTCGACGAGGTAGTCGAACTGATTTCGGCCGACGAAGAGAAGTTCGGCGCCGAGGGCTTCGGTAAGCTGCGGCGGAGGCTCGGCCGGGGTGGCGAGTTTGGCGGGGAAGTCCATTTCGATCCAGTCGCCGTGGCGGGTGCAGGTGAGCAGGCCGCTGCGCGTGTGGAAGCGGGCGGGCTGATCGGGGGCGATGTGGCCGTCTTCCCACAGCACGTGGGCGGCGGCGAGAGTGGCGTGGCCGCAGAGATCGACCTCGACGGCGGG
>Ga0214192_1000348_pt1 | contig 29392 bp, 39 predicted proteins | sample TroBogEpilimnion_44_FD_153030 | JGI IMG/M metagenome (GOLD analysis project Ga0214192, IMG submission 153030) | Freshwater microbial communities from Trout Bog Lake, WI - 29JUL2008 epilimnion | ecosystem: Environmental > Aquatic > Freshwater > Lake > Epilimnion/Euphotic zone | place: Trout Bog... | reverse complement strand
TACATTCTGCTTCTTACTCGGATTACTACAAAATTTACATATAAACCTGCTCATGCAGTATTTATACAAAGCGGGCGCAATACCCGTTTATTATGATATTAGTGCCTATAACCAGGGACACCATGAGAATGATATCCCCAACCACGTGGCATATAATGTCGTTGACTTCTGTTATCAAAGAAGAAATAACCTCCGTATCCCCGATCATAGAAATATTCTTGTTCACGATACGGATATGTCACATTCTGTTCATATACCAATACCGCTGCTGCGCCAATTGCTGCACCTACAACAACTGGTGGGACATATAATTGTCCGTGTCGGCCGAGCGCACAACCCGAAAGAGTTGCTGCTAAAATACTTACAATAAGAATACTTTTCATATAATCCCCTTCTTAACTGGTACATCGTGCCCGATTCGAACAGGCGACATTCTGCGTGTAGGGCAGACGCTCTACCAACTGAGCTAACGATGCATTTACACTATTATAGCTAACTATTTATCCCGTGTCAAATTAGAATGACTACGCTGCTTTTTCACCAAATCGATATTGCTGCAGGCTTCTTAGAATCTCGAGATGTACGCCCGACATCTACCTACAACTTAAGGGCCAATTATTCCCTCACTCCAATCATCTATCCTATTGTACAGAGAAGAATAAATCAACTGGTCACTTCAAGATAAACACCTCGGTCGATTACCGATATTAGTTTGGGCGAAAAATCTCAAAACGTTCTTGGTATCAGCCCCGCCGTAGGGGTCACTCTAAATCTTTACGACCTTTAAAGGGTCCGAAATCTTTACGCTCTGGTACTGACTTCTCTGCTAACCAAAATAATGGCCACAGAATGAAATAAGCGCCGGCAATTAATACACTACCGAAAACGGTAATACCGTCTCCTCGCATTGTATTATACATATCTCGTGTATCTTTAAACATATTATTTTATTTGGTGCCCCGGGGGAGACTCGAACTCCCAATCCTTTCGGCGCTGGCTTCTAAGACCAGAGTGTATACCATTCCACCACCGGGGCAATTATGTAATTATACTTTATCTCATTTACTTATACAATCTTATCTAAGTTGATATTCCATATAATTTCTGATCTTTTCGTTAGTTCTTCTTAAAAGATCGCCATATTCTATATCACATCTACGCTTATGTTGTAATTCCTCAAATGTATATCCTAATCCGGTAAACGCACAAAGATACCAGGCTGCTATCTTAATATGTTTGAACGCTTCATCTCTTATCTCGTTACATAACGTAGAGACATCTCTAAAAGAAACTATATCATTCTTCCATTCTATATCGCTATCACCGATAAAAGAATATCCCCATTTTGCGTATTCCCTTTCAAATTCACTTTTCCATAGTTTATCTTTAGATATATCTAGATTTAACGGTACAAAGTTATAATCATACATTTCGTTATCTATACACCACTGTAATGAATCTCTTACACTTTGAAGATCTTCACCAGGCAAACCAGCAATCATTCCCATTGTCCATGTAATGTCTTTACCCCATTCATTCTTTAATTTTAACAAGAAATCTTTAGCATATTTTCCATTCCACCCTTTACCTACGGCAGCACTAGCAACTGGATGAAAACTTTCAATTCCAAAGAATGCAGATCTCAAACCGCTATCCTTTAATGCCTGTATTGTACCAGGGCGGCTCCATATAAGATCTAGTCTATTATATCCTACCCACTGAAGTTTAAATGGCAACGACTGGACCATATCGGCTAGTGCAATAATTTTTTCTTCACTCTCATTTACAGTGTCATCCAAAAACTGATAATTGGTTACACCCCATCTTTCATAATTTTCTAGAAATTCGTCTTTTATTAAATTAAAGTCCCGGAGATATGTTCCTTTCTTTTTCCCAATTAACGGAAAAGAGCAAAATCTACATTTAAATTGACAGCCACGGCCTAATTCAATCGGTATAACATCTCCGGGTCGAACGAAATCGTTGTCAATAAAAGATTTTATTATCTTCTGTTCACTAAATAATTCCCTGCGTATTAATTTAGAACTATTCTCATCCATCCATTTAAGCAGGCTATCTTCGGCAAATCCGTAGAATTTAAGCCAATCTAAATTTAATTTATTACCAGTTACTGACCCGCCCAACAACCATGGTAATTTATGTCGTCTATCTATTATAGTACGAGCATCAACCACCCACTGTGGTTCACTTGTATCATTAAGCTCTCTATCACTCCAAAATGATGCTGATACGCCTATTGCAAGAGTTTCAGAATCGATATATTTTTCGGTGATATCTGCTAATACACTTGGTGGCATTAAATGACAGAACTCAATCACCTTAACTGTATAACCATGATATCTTAACCATGAAGCCAACTGATAGCAGGCGACAGGTCTCATAGGAATAGTCTTATGAAATGAGCAAGACCATAGTATTAAATTAGCCATAGCTAGTATTTAGCTGACTAAATTTTCTTTCTCTCATTACATGAAAGATTAACAACTACTATTGTTCCGGTATCTTCGTCGATATTCATATCAAGAACATCACCTGTAAGCCAACCGAGTTCATCAATCATCTCTTGTGGCAATGGTAGAACTGCATTACCTTCTTCATCTTCTTCAACTTCTACTGTCCAGCTTTTGTTCATATTAGTCCCTAAACATTTTAATCAGTGGACCATCAAAGTCCGGTTGTTCTACTCTTGATAACCCAAAAAGTACATCGCCTGCATCTGTCGGAAATGTGCTGCCCCAATCTGCCACATATTGTGAATCGACACTTTCGTCTTCTCCACTAACATGCCCGATAAAATATTTTAGGCCATCATAATCAGTTTGCACATGAACAATGCCTGTTGTTCCATCTCTATTTGTAAACCAAAGTGTTCTTAGAATTCTCATTATCTTTCCAATACCGTAAGTGGACAACCCTTCTTCCTTGCGTAGCGAATGGTTGTCCATGTTCCGCTACGAATTACTTCTACATCTAATGGTGAACCTATTAGGTGTTCACTGTCATCTACAATGTCTCTATCTCTTTCAATATAAGGCTTTAGAGGGTGACTAAAATCACCTTTCTTAAATGCCCTTGTGTATGTCCTCTCGGGTGGATGAATTACAATCCTTACTTCGGGGAAGAATTCCCTAACAATATCGTGTGCGTCAGCATCTGCACCAATACAGTCGCCGTGGTGGAATTCTGTCACTTCGAGTTCAAACAACTTAAGAACAAATTGCTCTTTTTGGTGCTGACTCATGCCCTGACGAGTTCCTGTAAATCCTACTTTCATAATAAGTTATACATTTCGTCGAAATAACCTTCCTCTACCCGTTCACCGTAATACCTATACCAATTCGGTTTAGCACTAATACGTGTAGAAATTCTTTCTACATTTATATCTATTTCGTCCTTATCTGGATGCCAGTCTACATTATTAAATTCATCCGGTATATCATATGTATATTGTCTGAAATCATCGGTTGGGTTGGATAGATTAAATCTGCGAATAAGTAATTCGTTAGTCAGTAATTTATAACGCTCAGTTAGAAATTTCATGCGTGGATAAAAGAATTTTACGTGACCGGTATTTAAGGTATAACGCTTAGGTATACCAGCTAAAATATCGCCAATATTTCGTGTCTTTAGCGACCGACGTAGTGCTGCTGGCACCATTTTAATTTCTCTTCTTTCACTCATCAAATGTTGGTCCGCTAAATATTCCACATTCACAAGATTAATTCTGGTCATATTATTTACCTATTTGCATTATAATTTCCCGATACTCAGCTAAATATAGCTAAAGGAGTTTGTATGAACAATTATTACACATATTTAATAGGATGGTCAAGTATAAATCGATGGTATTACGGATGCCAATACGGTAAAAATTCAAATCCAAACAACTTATGGACCAACTACTTTACCTCATCCAAAGTAGTCAAGGATTGCAGAACCAAATACGGGGAACCGGATATTATTGAAGTTAGAAAAACATTCTCAGACAAAAACAAATGTTTAGACTGGGAGCATAGAGTTTTAGAAAAATTAAATGTCTCAGAGCAAATTAAATGGTTAAATAAAAAATCAGGAACAGGAAAATCTATTACAACCACTGTCAATGTTAAATGTTCTGTTACCGGAATTTATATAGGCTCGATTGGGATAAATCATCCATTATATCTATCAGGTGATTATATCCCATTTAACCGGGGAGTTAAAAGGGGGCCAAACGGAACAAAGGGAAAACCTAAACCTAACTTATCGGGTACCGTTACAGTGTGCGATAGAAATGGTATTTTTCAAAGAGTATCAACTAATGATAAGCGATTAGATTCGGGAGAACTATTCCCGCTATTAAAAAAGATTGTTTCAATCAGAAATATAATCACCGGTGAAATTATACAACATGACCGGGCTAAAGATTTACCCGAAGGGTTCTGCCATCTTGCTAAAGGCAAAACCAATGTTAAAGATAAAGACGGTAATAAATTTCAAGTTTCGTCGGCCGACAAAAGAATATTCAGTGGCGAATTAATCCCTATACACAAGGGGAGAAAAATGAAAAACCCCGAATTAAATAGCAGGAAAAAAGAAGCTAACGGAAAATGGTCGGGAAAATCCGATAAAGAATATCTCGAAAACCTAAGAGAGTGTGTATCTAAAAACCCAAATTTAAGGTGGACTGCAATTAGTAAATTAGTTAATCTACCTTCAAGTAGGACACATCTCAGAGAAATTATTGAACAAGAGTTTAACCTACCTACCTATAACAATAGAAACAGAAACTAAATTAATTCGTGTCATAGTGATCTAATAAGATCTTCGATCCGTGTTATAGTTTTCGATTGCATCTGAACATCACCCTGATACCAATGATAAAGATGACATAAAGATAAAACACGATCCATAATAGGTGCGTTTATGTCATTGATAAGTTTGTTTAACTTATCACACTCTGAAGTAAAATTAGATGGTGTTCTCATACTTTACCTTCTAACTTTAAAATTAAATAATCAGCTTCTTCAAACTGGCCTTCACCTTCACAAAATTCACAATCCGACCAGACCTCATGGTGCCCTGTTGGCCATAATTCGCCATGCATTTGCTCGCCTTGACCAGAACATTCGGGACACGGTATATATTTAATAGTTGTAATTTCCATAATAATTGTATGTTTATATCGTAATCGAACTATAAAAGTCGTCTTTTAGATAAATATAAGACTATGTTAACAAAATTATGCCCAAAATGCAATCAACCACATCAGAAACTCGGAATTTATTGTTCGCGACCCTATATAGTACGGCGTTCCTGCTTTTGCTGTATCTGAATCTTTATTACGCAGATATGCGTATACATAAAAAGATTTCATATTAACCAAATATTTCGAGTGCTGTCCCACAACTTGCACAGAATTTATTCGATGCCTTATTGATTTTACAACAGGTTACACATTTAGCCTTGGATTTTACAGTGATAGGTTTCGTTATTTGACCAGCTTCAGTTTCACCGAGTATTTTCAACACAATGACATGCTCTTCTACCTCTGTTGCGAAATCTTCCACCATCTGAAACTTCTGTGACGAATATGATCCGGGCACAGTGATGCCTACATCATTAGACCGTAGAACTGAAGATTGTGCAGACAGAGTGGCACCAGTGGCAGATGCTGACACGTTGTTTATGTAGGCGCCCGATGCCAGACTCGCCACCGGAACTGAGCCGCTGAATGAATCTTGTGCGAAACCACGTACACCAGGAAGATACTGTCCCCACTGCGGCTGTCCCCAACTTGATTGCTGTACCGGAATGGGTTTGGCGTACTTGAAACTGATGCGGATCAGTCCATCTTCAACCTTGATGCCGCGCCCTGCTTCCACGCTGGCACTACGCTCAATGAACTTGAACTTGTTGCCGTTCGACATGTCTTTGACAAAACGTTCCAGATCAATTTCTTGATTAGCATTCACTACCAGACCACCAGGGACGGCGTCAGTACCATCAATAGTGATATTAACGATTGCCCTGAGCGAGTTGAGGTTCTTGATCAGAATTGAATACTCTGACCCAAACGGTACATAGACTGTATCTTTAAATTCACGAAGAATTTTTCCGTTAGCTTTGAGGCAGCAAACCATCTTTTGATTATACATCATTTTTACCTTTACAGCATTGGACTATGTGCTCAAAGTTATTAAAGTCCGATTTACTACACGATGTAGCAATGATATTTATCTTATGCAGATATTTTAGTCAAAGAATAAGGCCTTACGGCCTTATTCTAATTTAGTTTTGTTTAGAAACTATGTGATAATCCAAGGCCGAACTGGCGTGTATCTACTGTATCATTAACATTGCGGAAAGCAACATTTACAGAAGTACGCTTAGATAAGTCATACTCGGCACCAACTGCATATGCAGTCACTCTAGTTGCGATGTCACCAGTCTTCACACCATATGAGCCTTTAAGGATCAATGGCAGACCTGATACCGGAAGAGCAAGACCGACTAAAGTACCACGTGTTGTACCGGCCACATCAGCATCCAAACTGGTGCTAGCGAACAACTTGTTACCAGCGTATGCGCCTTGCACCGCAAGAACAGTGCTCTTAGCATCACCTTGTTCAAAACGAGCAACAGTAGCAGAGACTGGGCCAAGCTTACCTGTTCCGCTGTAACTAGTAGCTTCAACACCACCTGTTACGGTGCGATCAAATGCAATCGAAGCAGGACCTAGATTGTAGTTCAAGAACACTGCGTTGCCGCTACGAACTGTGCGAACGTTGTGAATGTCGCCGGCGATTGAGCCGTAGTCTGTGTCAAACACATCATTGTTAGTGATGGCTAGAAAGTGACTGTTCAACTTACGACCTAAATCAATAGAACCGTTCTTTGATGCCAGACCAACCGTGCTTTGACGATTACCAATCTTGGTATCAGCACCAGCTACAGGATCATTACCAGCAAAGCCGGTTTCAACAACTACCCGAGCAGATAGACCGCTGCCTAGTGCTTCAGTTGCTTTGAATCCGATACGACTGGTATCATCAACCATACTAGTAACAGTAGTATTACCTACCTTAGTGTTGTCGACATATTCACGAACCAACCCATAAACAGAGACCTGGGCCGATGCTGCGAGTGATGCCACGGCTAAGAATGCCGCTAATACTAATTTTTTCATTGTATATATTTCCTTTTTTGTGTACGCTTTTGAGCGAGTAAGTATTTACCTACCTTTTTAAGTATATAATATTATTTTTGGTTTGTCAAGGCGAAAGTCATAAAGAAAGGGACCGAAGTCCCTTCTGATTTGTTTGGTCACAAGGTCTGTCTACCTCGGAGTTGGTGTTTCTTAGGCAACCATTTCCATAGCCATATCGCTATCTGCCAAAGCGGATAGATCAAGAGCTACAAAAGACTCAGTTGTATTTGCGTTTGCATTTACGATTTTTATGCGATTTACGGTCGTCATCTACCGGATAGCTAATAAATTTACTTGTCTGTCAATCGATCCTGTGTCAGGCCCATCAAAAATATACTGGAATACAGTTTATAAGCGAATCTTTGAAATTATCTCTTAACCTTGCGGCTACATCGCTATCCAATATACTTATGGTGGACCTGGCGGGCACTGCCCCCGCGTCTTGCCATCGTTTCTAAAAACTAGTTTACTATCATCCTTCTGCCTTTAGTATAACCTAAAAGCAAAAATTTGTCAAGTTCTTCCTTGCTTATTTTCTTATTTCCTAATTCGGCATGGGTCACCCAACATTTTCCAAATTGTGAATTCTTCTCACCTTGCTGATGTCCTATACGAGTAAAGCTATTTATTCTCTTCTCTTTCGCTTCAGGTGTTTGTGCGTTGACCACAGCTATGATAGCGCCATTTAATGCGCCATCGTTCATACGGCGTATGCTATCTTTGGTCCAGTTTTTACTACCACCGACTTTAATTTCACCCGAAGAGACTCGTCTCTTATATTCTGTTATATTCTTTCTTTTATCAAGGCTGGTTGTATTTATATGCTCCCAACCACCAATGCCACCAGTTCGAAGATTATACACATCTTCGCGTAATAAAAAATCTTCGGTTACTAGCGTTTCTTCTGCCAATAATGCTGCTTCATATGTATCATAGAATTCTAAGATATCTTTCTTAAAATTTTCAACACCATATTTCTTTATAGCTCGTAATATTGCTGTCCCTGATCCCATATAACCATCATCTATATTGTCTGTTTTATGGACGCCTACATAGATTTTATTGTTTATAAGATTAGTAATTTGATACAGGTAGTTCATACTTGTATTTATCGTTTTGGCGGGATTCGAACCGAAAATATACACATTGCGACGCTTGAATTCACGGTAGCCCTGCTCTTCATGGCTGGTCCTAAGTAACCCGACCCTTTATAATATAATAGTCGAAAGCATTAGTTTTTCAGATGTTCCACTGTAGCTACTACAATATGTATGTTCCTATTATAGCAAACTCTGCCATAATGTCAACCTTTTATTTACCAAAGTAAATCAAAATTACCACGCATTATCTTAGCTACACTCGCAGTCTTATCTGTGTTGTGATCTTTAACAACATCATCTTGAAATCTATATGTTCTTATTTTGTCACCACGCATACCAGACCCAACTTGTTGTTTCCTATCTATTGCTAATGCTGTATATTGCTCATTCCTATCTCCAGATTTGAGTTGGTTTAATAGAGTTGTTTTAGCCTGCTCTAAACTGTTTATACGAGAACGACATTGTGCAGTTGCTACTATACCGCTATTCTTATGTGTTATTCTACACGAATTTTGGTGTTTATTGCGGTGTTGTCCGCCTGCGCCTGTGCCACTATACCATTCGATTTTAAAATCGGCATCGGTATATTGTATTTCTTGTATTTCGGGATTTATTACAGCAACAGTGACGGTACTTGTATGTACCCGACCTTTCCGTTCTGTTGGCGGTACACGTTGTATTCGATGTCCACCTGCTTCTTTTTCTAAGTCTGTTAAATCTTTACCAACAACCTCAATATAAATTTCGCCCGGTAAAGTTTTAACTATTTGGTTGATTCAGCCGACGCGGCTAAAATGTCGTTGATATGCTTGAGCAAGATCTATCGTAAATAGCTTGCTATCTTCGCCGCCCTCTGCAGCTCGAATTTCTATTACTCTTTTCATTACTTTCTCCAAAATTGTTACCCTGTAAAGTATAGTTCCATAAATTAAAAAGGGCAACCATTTAGTGCCAGGGACCGTTCATCCATTTCTTTGTGGTAGCTAATTTATGATATATTCTACAGAGTAACTCTTATATTTAGTTATTTTATACAGGTATTCAGTGCTGCGATTAGTTCGCCCTCATAGCCTTGAGATAATTTCCTATCTGCTAATAATGCCTTAGTTTTTTCAAAGATATCTTGCTCTAATGTGACCTTATCGAAATTAAAATCAGGTTTGACAGGAATTGCAATCTTACATGGCACAGCGATAGGCACCTCAACCTTCTGAATAATAGTATTAATGACAGGTTCTGTTGTAGCACATCCAGTTAGTATTGCAATAAATGCAAGTGATAGAAGTTTACCTTGCATTTTTAATCTCCTGGTTGATAAGATCATTTGATGCATCACATTTCGGAATATTATCAGGGACCTTACTAATCATTATTTCTTGTGCCTGTTTCTTATATGAATCTGCTGTTGCTTTTGCCTTTGCTAACTCAACTTGGTGGGCGGCAACACGAACATCTCCTGCAGTCTTTAGTTTATCAATTGCTGAATTCTGGTCTACAATAGCCTGTTGCAAAGTCTTAATGGATGCCTGAGATACCTGTAAATCACTCTTTAATATAGTTACTTCAGCCTTTGATGAAGTAACTTCACTTTTCAAAATTTTAATGTATATGCTGGTGCCGGCAATTAAGGCCAATAGTATAGCACCTATTACTAAATTCTTATTACTTAACAAAAAAGATACTATACCCATTTGAGTTCTCCTATAATATACCCATATATTTATCAATAAATATGAATAATATCATAACATATATTCTTTGCTTTTAATGCTCCTAAATGACGTTTTAGGTCCATCGGTTTCGGGGTCTCCTAAATAACAATTCGTATTCCGAGAATCTCTAAAGAAACGATTATGAATTGTACTCTGTATATTTTTTACCATATATCCGAATTCACCCCTTGCGTATTCCGGTAATTTACTGTAAAACCACTTCTGTTGGCCTGCATATAAATCTAATCCATTCTTCTCAGTACAAAAAGCATCTCTCAATGAGATAACATCGGGCGGATAAATCCAAGGAAACATAAATGTAAATTTATCTTGTCTTAATCTATCTGCACTTTCAAAAAATCGGTTAAATGTGCCGGCAGCATTTCCTGCTTTAACAACCTGACATTGTTTCACAACTAATTGTGGAAGATCTGGTGTCCAGTAGAATAATTCATGACTTTGATATTTACTAACCATTTCAGTTAATTCTGTATGATATGTAGGCACTGGTCGCATTGCACACATAACAGGGATATCTAAAAACTGAAAGCTATATTGTCCGTTCGTTAACTTAATCATCGGTTTATCTACCCCGTGAATATGACACGAAGTCTTGCCTGCCGCATAATATTTATTCCAGATAGGATCATCTAAACACATTGCCAATCGACTTAACGCTGATGGTTGGAATATATTTGTTGTTTGGAACTGAGCTACAATCTTACTGTTATTTAAAAAATTATCTGCAGAAATATCCATATCAAGAATTCTTATCTTTGTTCTACTATCTTTAATATGTTTACGTAAGTGTGGTAATGCTGCAAATTTAGTTTCAGAGAATAAATTGCTATTGGATCTATCAGTATTATTAAATGTTGATTCGAGTGATTTAGGTCTATAAATAATAATTTCATCCAATAAAATATTATTATCTATAAATGCATGTAGTACATTACCACTATCAACTCCTCCACTGAAAAATAGAGAAACAAAGTCATATTTGTCTCGAAGTTGTTGTGCCCGCTGTCTATATAATTCACTTAATGGAGTGCTAATCGGTATTGTCCAATCTATTGCAGAAAATATATCATCATTAAAATTCCATCTTAAGTCATTACCGGTAGCTGATGCGTCTATGAAAGCATCAGTCTTGTTAAAGAATAATTTTTCACCTACTTCGTAATATCCGAACCGACGATATTCGGTTAATAAATTATTAAGCATACCAATTCCTTAAGTATAAAATTACTTGACATTTTCTAATCTGGCAGCTTCTGAACGAATATGGCGTATCATATCATTAGATTCTTTTACAGAAAGTCCCGACGACGGCACCCACCCAAGAAACAGTAACGTGTCGACCATCTCTTTGGTATTAATAAGTGGTACAAGTCGATGATTCATCTCCTCAATATCTTCTCGACTATTATTCACAGATGTTGTTACTGATATAAAGCTAGGAAATATGGCGGCAGCAGGAAACTCTTTATTTAAATTGGGCCCATTTAATGTATTAGGACCATTTAAATGACCTAAACTCTTAAGTTTACCATAATTTACCATAGATTCAAGAACACCCGTATCTACATAAAGATCTAAAGAACCATCTATAAGAGATGGTAAAGATGAATTTGGACTCATAAATGGTACCCATATAATCGGATAATCACCAAAAACAAGCTGGGCTATCATCTTATTTGCAATAGTATGTTGACCGATCGTTATTGGTTTGCCTGATTTCATTAAGTCTTTTATATTATTAAATTTACTATTATAAGCAGTATAGAACGATGTAGGGCCGGTTGTAATTATTGCTACAGTAGATAATTCTTTATGCTCTTTTTCATGACCTGGATATATTTTAGTATTAAATACCAATTCTGATGGGCCCGAACATGATACTGAAAATTTCTTATTTTCGAGCATCTCTAACATTGCTAACATGCCGCCGGCCCCTTCTTTAATAGCATAAACAGGAGATGCATTATATTTCTTAGCATATAGATCAAATAAGGCGCGACATATCGTATTCTTTACACCAGTATTTGGAATATGAACACTAAATTCCCTGGGAATTTCAGCATATGCCGATAAAGAGAATAGGCATAATATAAGCGTAATAAGTAAATTCATGTGGTTCCTTCTGTTATTAAATTGGGTTAAAATATGTAATAGGTGTATAGAATTTATCGTCGGTCTGAACTATATACTTTTTTAAGTGATTTCGTAATATAGAATCCCATTCTTGTATGAACTCGAATCCGGTTCTCTTAATTCTATTTTCAAAGATGAAAACATCGCTGAAACATCGGTGTTTTTGATCTAATAGTCTTACTGTCTTCTGTTTCATTAATAATTCTATTGTTGGTAATTTTAAAAATGCCGATATCAATCTGCTATCTTGTTTCCAAAACTGAAATACACCGGCCAGATTATGTAATTTACAGAAATTATCTAATGTAAATTCCTGTTGTTCGTCCATCATGCAATATTGTTTTTCATGTAATACAATATCCATTTCCCCATTTCCGGCTAAAAAGAAAAACTTATTATCATTACACCATTTCATAATATACATGTGACACGCATATTGTGGCGAAGATGTATTTGCCGATAATGCATATTCGGTTAATAATTTAGTGTTAACAAAAATATCTATATCGCAATATACTATTTCTATCTCGTGTGCCATGCACCATCTTTCGGCATATACGTAATCTTGTTTATTAAAGATAGTGATATCATTCACTAAATCAGATAATAATCTACCTATAACACATTTAAATGGTATATTTGCAAGTAACAATGATTCTGCAACAAACTGACTATCTACACCACCACTCATCATTACAACAATCGGCAAATTGTCTTTATTCAGAGATACTGCCTTTTGTGCTGCTATTATACACTCTGTCTTAAAATCTGCTACAGGTGAAGTAATCTGTTCATATTCAACAGAGAATGGATCGAAACTATATTTCATAATAGACTCATTCTATCTGCATGTTCTATAGTCCTTATATAGAGATCTAATGATTTCTCCCATCCAAACAATGATGTATTAGGATAATCTGTTCTTAACCTTGAGCTTGCATAATTTGTATCTTTATTCAGAATAATAATTTCTGATTTTGAATTACAGAGTTTTATGATAAGCCTTGCTAAATCAATTAGCATAATACCATTTGCTACAAAATTTCTAATAGCCATTTTCTCGGTATTCTCCTGCAAAGAAAAATCCTTAACATACTGGGTGACAGCATCGACATAGGTAGGAAATACGAGTTTAGTATCACCGATGACTGTCAATGGTGTATTACACAGGGCTTGACGAATAAATAACGGTATTACTCGCGTGGCGTGGTCGTTTAGGGCACCGAAAACAGTTGAAAATCTTATTATCGAAATATCAAAACCAAGATGATAAAAATGTTCTGCTATTTTTTCCATCTCGTCCTTAGTTGTTGCATAGTGTGATATTGGATTTTTAGGAGAATACTCACTGACTTCATTCATATTACTACCGAATACTTCCTTCGATGATGCTAATATTATTTTTCTCTCTCGACCGCATTTCTTAATAAAATCTGGTATACTCTCCTGATTAATTTCTAGCGCATATGCTGGGTCAAGATCCGCATCTATTACCCGTGATACTGCTGCCAGATGAAATACTGTATTGACATTCTCGTCAACTTGAATAGAACGAAAATCCTGACCTGTCTTTAAGTCACATAGTTGAACTGTGTTTATATCATATTTAGATAATAGGCTCTTACCAATTAATCCATCGGACCCCGTTATTAATGTAGTCTTCATACTATCTCCACCAAGGACGTACCACGTCTATAAATTGCATTCTTTCCGGATCTGCTTTTATATATTTCATAACAAAATATTCCGTATCTTTCTTCTCAATGGTCCATTCTAAGTATATTCCGAGTCGTTGGCCAAAGTCATTATACATTTTGGCCGCGTACATCTTTGCTTCATCAATGTATCCTAATGCCACTGCAATTCGGAAACTAAACAATAATAATCTGGTATTCTGATAACCAAACATGTATTTGGTTATTCGATCTGGGATGACAATCTTATGCATTTCTTCATATGCTTTACCCAGAAGAACAAAATCCTGTTTGATTTTTGAATGTGTGATAAATGCCTCGTGTATAAATGCTAGATGTGTTTCGAATAGATCATCATATCTTTCATTTATAATTTCTATATATGATTTATTTCGTTGTAAATCTTCTCTTTGATGTACTAATTTGAACTTATTAGAAAAAATCTGATCACTGGGCCCTTTAATGAATGAATCATGCACAACTCCGCCCCATGTCGGAAAATTTCTTCCAGAGAACGCTCTGTTGGCTACATAGATTGAATCTCTCAATGGATCATGATAATAATAAGACCATATAGCACTAACCGATATGTCAGTAAACCTTAGGTACGACTCTATTTCACCTACCACCTGTTCATCACTGTCGACACTAAGAAAAAAATCGCATTCTGAATATCTGGGATCATCCTTAATTATATCCAATACAGCATTTCTATGAATGCAAAAATCATCAAAGTGATCGGCAATGCTGAATACATCTATATTATGTTCTTTAAATTCATTTAAGGTATCACCTAATGGCGATACGCTACCCAGAACCATAAAGTCTGATTTTTTTCTATTGTCTAGTATTAATGATTTCCACTTTGTTGCATCTTTTTCATCTATTATACTATATATTAATGATTTCATACCTTACTCCATACATGATAAATCACCGGTGTATTTCCAGAAATATCTAAACTGTTCTTCGAGAAAATCTATATTAGATATCGTTACATTCTCATATCCCTTGTTTTTTTGGAACGTCAGAGTTTCTGAAAATTGAATGTCTTCATAATATATTAAGTCTAACATCGTATTATTTTTCTTAAATAAAGAAAATAGCATCCATTCGAAAAACATATCTTTAATATATGAGCTATGTGCTGTTACTTCCATCTCTTCAGTAAAATTATAATTATGAAATGTACAGGCGGGGTTAATGTCCATCATATGACACATAATGCAGAACGATTTTAGTTGTTCCCATTTATTTTTTCTTTCTAATAAAATTAATTTCGATTTCGGTGATGATATACTGTATTCCGTTAATAATTGACTTATACGATTATAACACATAATGCAGAACGATTTTAGTTGTTCCCACTTATTTTTTCCTTCTTGTAGAATTAATTCGGAACTTAGTGGTGCAGATATATTATTATATTCCGTTAGGTGTTGACTTATAAGAGTATGAACTACACAATTACCTTCATTCGGTATTCCACCGCCTAGGCTAAATTCCGGACCCGAGCTTTCTAGCGTTGTGTAATCTTTTCTATTTTTTCTAAAATTTAACTTAAATGGTTCATTAATAAATGTCATCCCATATTCTTCACTTAGCATCTTAGCATACGCAGTGCCACCGCACCGCGGTGTAGAAATTATTATTATATTTTTTACCATATTAACTCTTAAAATAACCTACGGTCATGAGAAGACTACTCTTGCTCCATAAACTGCGAAATAGGTGTAAATGATAATTTATTATACTGTCCATTATGTCTTTTCATATATGTTCTTAAAATATTGTCCCATTCCTGGATTGATTCAAATCCTGTATGTTTAGGTCTTATACTCATCTCTGGAAATGCTTCAGAAAAACAAGTATATTTATGATCCAATAATTTAATAGTCTTTTCAGCCATTAACTTCTGCACTGATGTTAATTTCAAAAATGATGCGGTCATCTGTGAATCCAATTTTACAAATCTAGTAATACCATTCAGCCCATTATTCTTGCAGAATATATCTATACAAGAATTTATTTGTTTATCTACAGAGACGTACTTATTATTAACAAGGCTAATGTTGATATCACCAAAGGCAGTCATAAAGAAATACCCATGATCACTACACCATTTCATTAAATACATATGCCAAGCATATTGAGGAGAAAATCCTTGAGCAGATAGTACATATTCAGTTAATAGTTTAGTCTGTTTATAGATATCTATAGAGCAGTATTCTACTTCAATATCGTGTGCATTGCACCATCTTTCAGCATAACCGTAGTCATGTTTGTTAAGAGTTATTATCTCTGTCGCAACTTCTATCTGTAATTTTCCAATTACAGCTTTAAATGGAATATTAGCTAGATATAAAGATTCAGCGATAAGTTCACTATCTAATCCGCCGCTCATCATAACAATAATCGGTAAATTATTTTCATTCATTGATGCTGCCTTATGAGCAGCTAATATACACTCTGTTCTAAAATCATGCAATGGCGCACGTACTTTTTCGTATTCTACTACATATGGGTCAAACTGATATTTCATATCTTTATTCTATCACCAAATAACAATATGCATTAGCTTCGCTGGTTTCACTTTGTTCCCAGTTCGATGTTAATGCAAATCCAGCAGATTCATATGTTGGCCAGGATGTTTTTCGTGTATAACTCCAGATTGAATTGGCACCCTGTATCTTTGCCTGATCAATTGTCGCTAAGAGAAGTTGCTTCCCTAATCCGTTCTTTCGATTTTCCGGGCAAACCCAAAGACCTCTGGAACGAGCACTTCCATCAGCACACATATGGCCGCTGTTAACTCCGACAATCTCATCATCCACATAGTATCCACAATACCATGCAGGTAACGTGAAGTTTTCCATATCGTACTTTGTAGATAAATGCAACATAGCACTATGACTTTCGATTGGGGAAATTCGGCCGAACCATAACCTATCCCTCCAGAAAGGTAAAATAGTATCAAAATCTATCAATTTAATTCCATTAATCATAAATTCCTTTAATTATATTTCAGATATAAGAGAAGCATGAAGTGACTCTATTATCTTTCTAGCTGTATTTCCATAATTGGGAATAAGAAAATCGACAATAGCCGATGCATCACGATGTTCTAGTAACAATGGGTTGTCTAATAATTCTTTTACCTCATCAAATGATGTCGTAATGTGTGCATATTTTTCTCCCATTAAACCTATTTCATTGAATGTGCCATGACAGCCGCTGTCGATGAAAATTACAGGTTTATTAGTTGCTATAGGATATTCAATTAGAAAACTTATCCCATCTGTTACTAATATATCTGATGCTGCAAATAACTCATTATACAATCCAGTCAGGATGCAGGCAGTGTTCGGTAAAGCTTTCCACTGATCTAAAAATTCGCTGAATATAATATGTACATTATGATACCTCAACCAAAGTTGTAACATTGGATGTGGTCTAAGTGCAATTTGTACATTAGGATTATTTTTAGCATAATTAAGAAACCCTTTGTAAGTTTGCAAAAATGTTCCAAATTTTAATAAATTAATACTACCGTTAGGCCAAAGAGAATATTCGGGGAGAGACCAATGAGGTGCCCATATAATCTTTAATTTATCTCCTGAATTATCAATTGGCCACTTACCCTGTAAGGTGCGAATTCCATATATTTCTTCAATTTTAGGATGACCAAAATTAATTATTTTACTCGCTGGTATATTATCTTCTAATAAGTACCTAACATATACCGGGGAATCTGCAATTATTTTCCACGAATATACATGGGCTGGTGCATTACTATGAATAGGTACGTCGACTTGTGTTGCTCCGTAATATGGTATATACACAAATCTAAATTTTGTAGATAATGACTGAATATTTTCAGAAAATGCAGGAAGGAAAAATCCATCATCTTTTGCCGCAATAAACACAATAGCTGGATCAAATGATTTCATATAGGATACTCTATCCTGTCTTGATATATCTTTTAGTTTTATGTATTCTATATGTTCATTATCTAGAACCAAATTCTGATTTTTATCATATGTTTCAAGACCTCTTGATGGATCTGATGTCACAGCCCAGCCTGGTCCCGGCGCTGTATCACCTGTATCCAGCCATATCGGTAAACTCATAACAATGGGATTAAATTCTTCCGAATTTAAACATTCTTTATATATGCTCGAAAAACAATTCCATGTGACTTCATTCTGGACAAGAAAGATAATATTATATTTTTTCATACTAAATATTTATGTAGGTCAAAAAAAAAGCTCGCTATCTTTCGATAGTGAGCTAGTGATTTGGACCCGCCTAATGGAATCGAACCATTGTTTTAACTTTCGCAAAGTCATGTATTATCCACTATACGAAGGCGAGTTATAGTATATTTATCATCTGCTAAAAGACGATAAATATTAATTTTATAAAGGGGTATTATGAGATTAGATAACTGTGAGCGAGAATTACCCGATACATTCTGTAGTATGCCTTTTATTCGGTTAGATACCACACTTAACGGATCGGGTGCGCCATGCTGCGAATATAGATCGCCCAATGATGAAATACAAGATTCAGTTATCAAAGTATGGAATTCAAAAGAGTGGACTTTGCTCAGAAAACAAATTGTTGCGGGCGAACGACCTAAAGGGTGTGATTATTGCTGGAAGGCAGAAGATGCTAAAGTAAAATCTCTCAGAAAGGTCTGTGGTGAAATCTTTAGCAAATTTATGCCTAATCTAGATAAGAATTATAATTTCGAGACCGGCGAATTAAGTACATTACCTGCAACTATGACTGTCTACCCGTCGAATTTGTGCAATCTAGCATGTCGTATGTGCAAACCATCCATAAGTACTACATTAAATTCTAAATGGAATGAAAAAATAGTGCAAATTACTGGTATAAATAATTACCCATTGCGGGATAATCAGCAATATAAAGACACACTATTTCGAGATATAGGTATTATGGGGCCTACTCTATCACAAATAGCATTTGGTGGCGGAGAACCTTTTATGATTCCGAAAGTTATAGATATTCTAATTGCTTTACAACCGTATGCTAATAATATGTCATTCTTCACTAATACAAATTGTACAAAATTAATGCACGGAAATATTAATATTATAGATCTGATTCAACCCTTTAAATATAAGATACTATGTGTTTCTATAGATGGACCACCCGAATTGAACGAATATATCCGACATGGCACTAATCATTCTGCCGTACTGAATAATATTAATTTATTGATGACTAAGAAATGCACAATACACACCAACACCGCTGTTACAATCTATAATATATTACATATAGCAGATACATTTAAATATATTATGAAAGAAATTAATCCAGAATGCATTACTATACACATATCACAGGATAGATCGTTTACCGATCCTGCTATATTATCTAGTGATTTACGTTTGGTTGCCGAAACTCGACTAAGAAGCTTTATTTCAGAAGTGCAAAATGGATTATACCCTAATGCAAAAAATAATATAAATCGTGATCTTATAACCTGTTCCCAACGAATTGTCGATTATATAGTAAATCAACCAACCACTGAAAAACTAAATACTTTTGTCGAATATACCAAAGAACAAGATAGAATGTTCGGAACTGATATTTTATCTTGTAATCCAGAATTTAGTTCATTATTTGCAGTATGATCCTATTCTTGGCAGGGAATGAAGGGATCGAACCTTCGCATATCGACTTCAAAGGCCGATGCCTTACCACTTGGCTAATTCCCAACAATAAAACAGAGTGCTTTTTCTTTTCAAAGATAATGGTTTTGAAATTTTTGAGTTTTGCTGGAAGCACTCTTTAGAAACTAAAACAGAATTCTTATAACACGCCCCTTTCGAGGCACGATTGGAGTTGAACCAATTTTAACCAAAAGGTTGTTGCTGGAAGAATTCTTTAAAACTTGGTAGGCAAGGTGGGAGTCGAACCCACGATGTGTCATTAACTGTAGTAGGATTTAAATCTACCGCGTCTCAACCAGCTGCGCCACTTGCCCATTAAATTTTGCTACCCTGCCTATAATCCATCCTAAAATCGTATAGGATGGTAAGTTGGCAGGTTCAATCTTTTTATTTTCTTTCTTATCTAAATGACAAATCCAAATTTTACCATATTGTGAATTTTTCTTGCTGACCATATGGCATCTTTGCAGCAGCCTTCTGCAACAATAAATACTCATCATGAGTTACTACAGTCCATTCTGTAATATTGTTAATGATTGTATTACTATCATCACCGTAATTACTATATACATCTCTACTTGTAATAATTGCTATTTTGCGTGACATTATTATCCTTTATTTTGGTAGGGCGCCGCGGTAATGATCCGCGTTCTATAGGTTAAAGGCCTATTGCATCACCTTAATGCTTGCACCCCATTCTAACTTTTGGTCTCGGTAGAAGGAATCGAACCTTCGCCATATGCTCCCAAAGCATAAATGATACCATTTCACCATACCGAGAATATCTGGCGGAGTGCCTCGGAGTCGAACCGAGAAGGCTGTATTATCAACCCGACTGATTAGCAATCAGCTCCAATACCTTTATGGGAGCACTCCTGAAATTTCATTTCTTCGTAATCTCTCCGGATGTTTTTCTATTAATTGAGAAAACCATAAATCATCGTGCAATGTCCGGTGACAATTCGAACATAGAAGATCACATTTATCTAATTCAGGTTTTAAATTATCCCAATTTGTTTTTCTAGAATTTCCCCATGAAAATTCTTTCTGAGCAGGATCCCTGTGGTGGAAATCGAAAATAGCTGGAACACCAGTACATCCACATTTTTTACATTTGCCGCCTAAATATTCGACTGCCTTAACTTTTATTAGTCTTGTTTTTTGATGTAAATTAACATTATGACATGTTTTACAACATGATTTCATCGAATTTTTATGATAAAAATTATCACTATTTGTTTCCCCACATTGTATACACAAAAATTCTTTTAACTGTAATCCTTTATTCCAACCTGCTACCATATCTTCTCCAGTATCTTAGCAGTATTTATCATAAGTTGCTTAAAATAGCAGATTATCGAATTTTGATATTTATTATATGGCAACCCCTGTCGGAATCGAACCGACGTCCTATTGGCTCAGAACCAATCCACTCTTCCAATTGAGCTACGAGGTATCATAATTGGAATCACTAAGGGGAGTCGAGCCCCTATTTCCAGATTGAGAATCTAGCGTCCTAACCGTTAGACGATAGTGATATATAGTGTATGTAGAGGGTAGTAACCCCGTGGCCAAGCCTTCTTACGTTTATACCATACACTAATCTATGGACCCCCATGAGGGACTCGAACCTTCGCAAGCAAGTTTCGAAGACTCGCCGCCAAATCCATTGGATGGGAGATAAATGTGGTCGCTTAGGCTGGATTCGAACCAGCGTATTCTTTCTTATGAGGAAAGCGCTCTAGCCACTCTGCCACTAAGCGATAAATATTGTTATGAACTACTTATACCCGTATATAATCTCTAGAGCAAATTCCACCAAGAAATGGTTAGGAACTGATTGTTTAGAAAATTATAAAGAAGTAACTGATTTTGGACCTAATATCTATAAGCCAGGCGATATAGAATATAAGTTTAATAACAACGGTTTCCGTTGTGACGAATTTACTTTAAAATCAGAAATCCCTATAGTCTTTCTGGGCTGTAGTATATCAGAAGGTATGGGTCTACGTCAAGAAGATGTATGGGCTTATAAATTATTAGAAAAGATAAGAAATAAAACAGGTAAAAATATACCTTACTGGAATCTCGGCTTAGGAGCATCTAGTATAGACACTCAATCTAGTAACTTATATCTGTTCAGTAAGATACAACCTTATATACAATATGTATTTTCATATTTTCCACCATTTCATAGAAGAGAATATTGTTTCGGCAACAATGTAACAACTGCGTGGGGGCCAGGTGATCAGGGAAGGCATAAGACGTTAGGTAATATCTTTATAGATACGTATTTTAAAAATCATCAGACAAATCAAAGTCTAATGCTTATTGATTCTATCTTAGATAAAAATAATACCAGAATGTATTGTTCTCGCTGGGGAGTCGAAGATAATGACTTCGATCTATTTGATACCTTCCCAAATATGAATTACTTTGCATGGCCGGAAGAAAGGTTAGATGCAGCAAGAGACGGTATGCATCATGGACCAGCATATCATGCACAATTGGCAGATAAATTTTGGTCAATTATTGAACATCATTTTTAAAATGGTGCGGGCTAGGAGAATCGAACTCCTGACGTAACGTTGGCAACGTAACATTTTACCATTAAACTAAGCACGCATATATGTCTTCTAATTCTGACATATTTGAAATCATCTTTGTTTTATTATTACCGAATTCTTCTCCGACCTTAATAAAATCAAACTCTATATATTCTAAATTAAGTAATTTACAAAAATCAAATGAATTACTCACCGCGCAGATATCATCAAATTCAAGTACGTATGCTGCATCTGTCAAGTAAGTCTTGTTATAGTGCAATATTTGGCGAATTGTGTAGCCAAACTCGTCTGCTGATACAATAGCAGGTACCTCTATCATATCAGCTATTGCCTTCTCTTGAAATGATGATTTTATCCATGCTCTTGATATTCTCGATACGCATATACTAAGTGCATTACCAAAGATATCATTGCGAGATAATGTATATACTCTATCTACTTGATTAATCAAGAACGGCGTAATATCATTTTCATTAGGAAAATGTTTTATTACATACGGGCCTTCTAGTTCGCCAACAAGCTTATATCTATTATCTATTTCGTCTCGAACAGATGTTATTATCTTATCTGTACGGATTAGGTTATTCTGTTCTCTAATAAGTTTACATTTAAATCTATGATGCCATATATTAAATAATTCATCTAGGCTAGGTTCTATGTCAACTACTTCTTTTATTATTGATACTGATTCGTACCTAGCCAGAAAATATCTATATAGATTAAATGTTATTTGTTTCGATGCCATTCGAGGCATCGATAATACTAATGTTTTCATAATATCTGGCGGAGAATTGAGGTCTCGATCCCCAACCCGTTTCCGAGTCCATCTGTTTTCAAGGCAGTGCCGAACCCCGTTCGGATAACTCTCCTAATCTGGTACCCGGATAGAGAATCGAACTCTACAATTTCCACTTGTAAGGAGGATGGCTTCACCAGCTGCACTCTCCGGGCATTATTTCTATTTATCTTACATGTATCTTCTTAAGATACTCTCGACCAATAAAACCTTCTTCAATCTCTCTAAGGGCCGTGACCGCTACACCATTTTCACATGTTAGTTTAGGTAGATATTTCTTCTGTAGTTCTCTTGCACGTAAGGATGCGATAAGAATCATATCATAACGATTACCAATCATCTCTGCTGCTTTCTGTGATGTTACTCTTGCCATATTATCCTTAAAGTTGTTTGGTGGACCGCGCTGGGCGCGACCCAGCTGTTAGACTGGCTGTGAATGTTGTTTCACCGGCATACTGCGGCCCTATTACATAGTATACTTATTTATAGCATACATGTCAAATGGTGTGGTACCCCTGGTTGGATTCGAACCAAGAATGATAAATAACTATGAGGTGACATAATATGTTAAAACCAGTATGCTGTATAGTTTGTAAACAAGAAAAATCAATAAAAGGAATATTTTCACATTTCAATATTGCCCATACGTCTGAGGGCAAAGAAAAATTAGATAATTCGAGAAAGAATGGAATTTCATTATCAATAAAAATATCTAACAATAAGAAATTTAATAGAATAAGCAATTATAATACTAATCCAAATATATGCAAATGCTGTAAAAGTATTTTAGATTATAAAAATAGAAAAAATAAATTCTGTTCTAAGTCGTGTTCTGCCACCTTCAATAATATAAATAGGAATACACCTGCTAAATCATTAAAATTGCTACCGTGTATATCATGTAATGAATTGAATAGTGTGTCTTCATTCACAACACATTATAAATGTGAATTTTGCAAGAACAATAAACCATTATTTAGTAAAGTATACATAAACAACTGCTATCATTGTGGCAAGTCGATTGAAAATATACAATCCAAAAAGAAATATTGTAATAGTTGTAATAGTTTATACAGCGATTATGGGCGTGTACCATATTATTTTAAATTTAATGTATTCGATTATCCCGAATTATTTAATTTAGACCTTATTAAGCAGAATGGATATTTTTCTAACGGAAAGAACAATAGTAAAATAAATATTGGAGGGGCATCGAGAGATCATAAAATTCCCATAAGCACCGCTATCAAAAATAACTATGATCCGTTTTATATATCACACCCCCTAAATTGCGAAGTGATGCTACACAACAATAATATAAGAAAAAATTCTAAATCGTCAATAGAATACAGCGAATTAATAAAAATTGTAGATGAATATGAAAATGGTCCGCAAAGTGAGATTCGAACTCACAACACTTAATTTTTGAAAATAAGATGTTTACCTATTACATCACTTGCGGTAAATGGAAGTACGGGTCAGATTTGAACTGACGGGTTTTCGGGTTTGCAATCCGATGCATTGGGCCACTCTGCCACCGTACCATAAAAATTGGGGTATCTAAAGAGAATCTAACTCTTGCCATAGACGTCACAAGCCTAGGTGCTAACACTACACCATAGATACCATAAAATAAAACAGGATGTTGTCGCTAAGCCGGGAGTCGAACCCATGCGATCTGCCCCCACCGGGCTGGCCTCTTGGTGCCTTTCGGCGTTTTGGTAAGAGTAAGTCTTGTTTGCTGCAATCATCCTTTGAAATCATTTACCGGATAGTTCTACAATCAATTCATTGAGATCATAAAACACACCGCTTGCAAACTGATACATTACATCCCAACGATCTGGGTCTTCTAATAATATGTATCCTGGTTTACCTTTACCAATCATGTAGCCAAGTTCTAAGTGACCTGACTTACCTGCCGGTAATACTAATATCGCTATATCATTTCTATCTAAATGATACTTGTCAAATTCGTATACGTGTTTAGCTGCATAGCCTGCCAAACCTTGTTTATAATTATTGCCTTTGGCAATTTCATATTTCTGCCAATAGTCGTCTGCTTCGGGGCCAGCTGAAATCCAATCATCAAACACTTCGTGTCCAGCGGCTCGTATCATAAGAGCTGTTTCAATAATCTTTGGATTTCTTAGGGAACCTATGAGATAAATTTTTGCCATGCTATGTCCTTAGTTTTACTAAGTTTACGACATACAACATTGTATGTCAAGCATTTCTATGGTACCTCCGGGCGGATTCGAACTAATGGTGGGCCGCCCGAGATTCGAACTCGGAAAAACCTACGGTCTAAACGTAGTAGCTGTACCAGATTTGCATATGTCAGCGGCCCAAATTTACAGGGATGTAGGAATGGGAGTTGAACGCCATCTCAGAAAGGGTTATGAGCCCTGCCGGATCACCGGATCTTCCTACGTAATTAATGCACCCTCGATTTTACTCTTCGGACGACTTTAGTTACTTATCACCTTGTAGACTTACTACCATGTTTTCTGTGATTGTCTTACTTTACCATTGTAGCAGTAAGAGGCTATGGTGTCAACCACAAATTCTATTTGGTGCAACCCGTTGGTATCGAACCAACCTCTCTAGTTTTTCAGACTAGCACTTTCACCTGATTAGTTAGAGCTGCGTATTTGGCATCCCCTGTTCGATTTGAACGAACCCTAATGATTTTGGAGATCACTGTGCTGCCGCTAACACTAAGGAGATATTTTTTGCTCTCGCCCTTTGGGGGCAAATTTTTTTCGATTTGGAAATTTCTTTCGTAAATACGTTGTTACATTTTGTTCGCATTTCCACCCAAATTTGTCTAATATGATATTCAATGGTACTCCATTTTCATACATATTTAATACTTCGTATGGATCTGTATTTATTCTCTGGCGAGACTCTGTTCTGTGCTGAACACAATATCCAGCAAGTGTGCTATTGGTTGATTTATTACATATTTTACATAGTGTATATAACTTTAATACTCTTCCCTCGGAATATCCTGGCGGCAACACATCTGTGTTCTTAATCTTAATAGGATTAATACCGTCTGTTACCCACTTGGTGCCGAATGAACTGTTTAATTCTCCTACTCGTCCTTTACATATGGTCATGTATCTTCGTTTTAACCAACCATATAGTTTATTTGATCTACGTGTTAGTTTAGATGAAGAACACATCATTTGTGCTGCATATACTAGTTTATGTTCAGTTGGGTGTATCTTAACCAATAGTTGGTGTGCCACATAATGTTCTTCAGGTGTCAGGCTAACTATGTTGGTACTATCGTTCTTACCACCCAGGCATTTAGGTACAATGTGGTGCTTCTCAGCTACAATAGGCAGGGACCTAAGCCGGGCACGCTCGATTAAGATAGTATAATGTTTATTATAGTCCATATACTATTTATCATTTGCGAACCTAGATAGACGGGTTTGGAGTCCGTAGTCTTGCCATTAGACGAATCACCCTAAATTTTGCAGTTAGGGTGTTACCACTAACTGTTTATTTCTTTGCAGCTTTATAAGCTGTATATGCTAACATACCAAGCCCAATAAATGGCATTGCCATCGCATATGCTAAACCAATAAATGGTGCGGCTACAAACAATGTTACACTTTTTGCTTTAGCTAAAATCACCGGAAAAGCTTGTGTTTTTACAAGTGCCTTGCCGCCGATGATTGCTAACATTGCCAATCCAACAAATGGCAATGCCATTGCATAAAACAGACCAATAAATGGTGCTAATAAAAATAATCCAATATTTAATGCACGATGGCCTTCTTCTTTGATTGCATCGATTGTTTCTTGTGGGATTGCGATTTGTCCGAAACTTTGTTCGGCTCTTAATGTTTTTACTGTAGTGCTCATTTTATAACTCCTTTTATTAACATAACAATTATGTGCGTTACGTTAATATTATTATAAGCCCTTATGGGGTCTCATACTAGTATTTATACTGATAGACTCAGTATAAACACTGAGAACTCTTGTTCTAGAGCAAAGGAACTAAGATGATTTGGCTCCACAAGTAGGATTCGAACCTACCTCTTTCGGTTAACAGCCGAGGGTACTCACCAAGAATACGATTGTGGAATTGTTAAATTTTGTTTGCCGGATATACAGTAGTTTCCGGTACAGGAAATGCTGGATTTGCCCAAGTGCCACCATACGAAATATCTTCTATCTCTGGAGGAATGGTATCAATATAATATCTACCAAGCGCATCAAACCCCCATTCTCTTTCTTTACACGAATAACACTTATTACATTTGCCTAATGCTAGTACAGTACATGAATGAGTATAAGGAATAATATCCTCACATCCTAATTTGTAATATAGATCCATGATCTGTGGTTTATGCAGATTTAAGAAAGGTGCCTTGTATAATACCTGTTCGTCTGGATAAAAAATCTTTAATGTCTGGCTAAAAGGTCTGATATCATCGGGTGCCATTCTATTATTAGCTTGATATATATCCATATCATACTTATTATTCTCATATACGTCCTCAATAGATACTCTACTGATACGGCCGAATGAATATGCAGGTTCATTATTCGGTATATTATTCTGGTGTTCTATCTTAACACCAAAATGTTTCGAAACTTGTTCTACAACCCTTGATGCATAGAAGGTAGATCCCTCACCCTTTACAATAGTAAGGGCTACTACAGGAATAGTATCTAATCTATTTGTTGCTTTTAACTCGGACATAATTAAGCATAACAATGCCGATGAATCAATGCCTCCCGAAGTAAATAAGCCTATTCTCTTTATTTCATTACCCAATCTATTATGTGTTGGTATAGAAAAGCTAAATGGTACCTCAAGCTGATGTAATCCTAATACTAAATCCATGATGTGCTCCTATTATGACTCACTATTTATGTCTTTAAATATAAAGTTAACGAAATTTGGTATCCAGAGTAGGGTTCAAACCTACAACCGCTCGCCTATCAAGCAAGTGCTCTATCAATTGAGCTATCCGGATATATTTGGAGCGGGCGACAGGGTTCGAACCTGCATCTTTCAGCTTGGAAGGCTAAACGTATTCCACAAACCGCACGCATTTATTTTGTAATTATCAATTGATAAGTTGAATTTTGTGTTTCGATGATTACTGAATCATCTTGTTCTATGATGTTCTTTACATGACTTGTCGTAATAAGTCTTATTCCGCCAGCAAAGGATAGCGATTCAGCAAGTATGGCAAACGATTCACCAATAACCGGATAATCTAAACAAGTACCTTGTACTATATCAGATCTAATACGTTCACCACCTTTAACTTTGCTCATTGTGACATTATACATATATGGACTTGCCCGTATTAGGGGCAAGTTTCCTTCTTAGACTGCGCCGCCAGTCCAAATCATCAGGCCCATGCCTTTAGTCAACTTACGATTAACTGATGTCGATTGGACATAAATTTCATAATTGCCATGCATACCTGGAGCAAGTTTGACATTGTCGGATTGTGGGAGGCCGAGCAGATCACGCGCACCAAAACCACTATAAACAGCGCCAGTAGTTTTATCACGGATTGCAATTTGCTTATAACCCTGGACTTCTTCTGTCTTCTTCAATTCATAGAATGCACAACCCTTAACAAAGGTTACACCCTGCTCATTTACAAAGTCACGAATTTGTGCGCCATCATTAGCAGCATCAATTTCATAGACTGTAACTTCTTTGGAGATGTCAACTAATGCAGTCTTCACTTCTTTCAGTGTAACCGTACTCAAATCCGCATAGAACTTGTCAGTACTCTTCACGCCCATTGAACGTGCTGTATAAAAATCCTTAACTGCTGAACGAGTTGCAGCAGATGCAACCTGAACTCCGCGATCAGTTTGATCCCATTCAAGAATATTGCCTTCAGGAATGCCATAACGTGTCAGCTCATGCTTGTAACCACGCGGAACTCGGAAGGAGAATGTCCAACGATCAGTTTGACGCAGTTCTTTCATCTTCTTGCTGATGGATGCACCTGACCATTTCTTGGAAGAGTTTTCGCCACCATCGGTAATAACCATCACAACAAACGAAACATCGGGATCATTTGCATCAGGAACTGCCTGAAGTTGTTCAATCAAGTCGCCAACACTGTCAAAAAGTGGCGTGGCAGAACCATCTGCAATATACTTGCCATCCTTGATAGGCTGAAGCATAGTAACATTTGAGTTAATAACTTCACGTTCAACCAGTGCTTGTCTACCTACACCGCATTTTACAACACTTACAATAGTGTCAATGCTATGTTCGGCGGAGCCTTCCTTAATGGAGGCAATATTGTCATTGTAATCGCGGCCTGCAGCAAGTGCAATATCGCGCATGGAGCCACTGTGATCGCGGCTAATACCAATGTAATTCTTCATGTGTACCTTTCTGTGTTAGGTTAAATTGCGTACATGTGCAGTTTAATATGTTTGACAA
>Ga0214192_1000344_pt1 | contig 29551 bp, 29 predicted proteins | sample TroBogEpilimnion_44_FD_153030 | JGI IMG/M metagenome (GOLD analysis project Ga0214192, IMG submission 153030) | Freshwater microbial communities from Trout Bog Lake, WI - 29JUL2008 epilimnion | ecosystem: Environmental > Aquatic > Freshwater > Lake > Epilimnion/Euphotic zone | place: Trout Bog... | reverse complement strand
CTCGAGGTCACGGAAATCCGCGTTGGCTCCTCGAGACCCCATTCACCGTGTCGGCGTCGCACCGTGGGGCAAACGCCGCAGAGAAGTTTTCTGGGTTACCCCCAGTTGGCCTTAGGCGCCCAGTCCGGAGGCGAATTCGAAGGCCTCGGCGTCGCTCAACACCACTCCGAAGTAGCGCACCCGCTCCACCGTCGTCTCGACCAGGTAGCCGTCGCTGCGCACGCCCCAGCTGTGACTGCGCCACAGGCCGTCGTCGCTGAGCGCGTATCCCGTGACCACGTGCTCGATAACCCCCCGTCGCCACAGTTCGGCCACGTTGTCGTGGCAGTGGCTGGGTTCTCCCTCGACGGACATCACGCCGTACTCGCTGGGCTCGAAGAGCTGTCCTCGGCGGATCAGGGTCTCGACGCGCACCTCGGACAGCAGCGGTGGGATCACCAGCTCGCCACCCTTCTCTATGACCAGGTCGCACAGGTACTCCCAGCGCTCGGCGTAGCCGTCGAGTTCGAGGTTCTGGGTGTCGACGCGCGCCTCGTAGAGGGCTTCGAGCCGTTCCTTTTCCGCACTGTCCATAGGCATACCTACAGCGTGTCCGACGCCGCTCTGGCTGCATTCGCCCCTGTTGGGCATTGCCCGTGGGCTTCGACGGTGGACCGTATCGACAAAGCGAGATCCCTCGCCCCGATTCTAAAAAGGAAGACCGAACGTGTCCTATACCCACAGTCGGGTGGCGCCGGGCAGTCTTCTACTGCTCACCCACCCCGTCAACGAACCACTGCCTACAGGAGTCTCGCCAGAGACCATCGCTCGCAGCTACGCCCAGGCCCAGGCCCGACTCCGTTCGGGACTGACCACCACCTTCTACGCCAGTACGCCCGGTGCTCCCGACCTCGTCGAGTACGCCACCTCCCTGTCGCGTCCCCTGGTGGTGACTGGACCGAGTGCCGAGAGCGTCACGAGACACATCGCCCACCCCGTGCGCGTGGTGGGCGACCAAGGCATCGTCCTCCTTGGACAAGACCTCAGTGCGGTGACCGACCCTATCGTGGTATTTGGTGACTTGCACCAGTGCTGGCGAACCTACGAACAGCTCCGCGAAGAAGCACATCGCCGCTACGGCGACAACGTGCTCTTGGTGGCGGCCGGCGACCTCTTCGACAAGGGAGGCAATGGCCCCAGTGATGTCGTGACCACCGCCCAGGTCCTGATGCGCGACTACGCCAACGGCGACCTCGTCGCCGTGGCCGGCAACCATGACTGGGTGCTCAGCCAACGCCTCCACAAGGCGCTGGGACCCGGGGAGAGCCTCGCCGCCGTGCACCGCACGCCCCGAGCCCTCCTCGAGCACTCCACCAGTTTTGCCGCCAACGTCATGCACTGGCTCCAAAGCCTGCCGATCCATATTCGAGTGAACGCCGACACCGTCGTCGTTCACGCCGCGTGGGATCCCGAGCTCGCCTCGAGCAAGGCGGATTCGAAACGCTTCACCGAAACCTGTCTGTACGGTCCGCGCCCCGCCAAGGGCCAGCCCCGCTTCGACGCCCGCGGCAAGTACGTGTGGGTCGACTGGGCGCCGTCCTATCAAGGCACCGACACCGTCATCCACGGGCATCACTCGGACACGCACGTACGCGTGACCGGCAAGGTGATCGCCCTCGATACCGGGTGCGTGGACGGTAACAAGCTCTCGGCCTTCTTGGTCGGAGCCGACCCCCACCACGACGGCTCGTTCTTGGTCCTAGACCCTCACCCCGAGGATCTCTCGACCAAGCGAAGCGCCAAGAACACCACCGAGCTGGTCCACTAGCTCCAAATCCAGCCACGGCCGGTCTTTGCTCCCTTTTTAGGACAGCAAAGACCGGCCGTGTCTTTTTGTGCCCGTCCCAAACCCTGTCGCGAGTGCCCCAATAGGCCCTCTCGGGACGGCTCTTTCCATGACCACTCACACGAATCGCCGACCCGGTCTCTACGCTCGCCACCTCGCCCGCCTGGCCGCCGTTCGCGCCCTCGGGGCCTTCCTCGCGGCCCTGGGAGGTGCGCTGTACATCACGAGGTCCCTTCCGACCATCTCATTGTCCCACCCAGCACTTTTGCGACTCTCCGCGCTACACCTCTCGACGACGGACCTCGTAGTAGGCATCATCACCATCGCCTTCGGACTACTCGCTCGTCACGAGTGGGCGCTGCGCGCCCGAGCGGCCATCGGGGCACGGTCCGAGGTTCGAGTAGCCAAGACCCTCACGCGGATCGCGCCGCGCTACCTGGCCAACTCGCTGCTACTGGGTGCTGGCGGCGACGCCGACCACACCGTCATCGGTCCCAAGTTCTGCCTCGTGGAGACCAAGACCGGTAGGGGAGCGGTGAGCTTCCACGCAGGCCAGATGCGTGTAGGACGCCGACTCGTTCCCGGCGACCCTCTCGCCCAAGCCCGCCGACAAGCCGCCGCGCTGCATCGACTCACCGGCGTCGCGTGCGACGCCGTTGTCTGTGTCCCCGACACCTCTTCGGAGCCGGCCGTGCACCGCGGTGTGACCGTCTGCTCACTGGCCGACCTCGCGGGGGTCATCGAGGCGTTGCCTTCGAGGATGTCGAGCGAGCAAGCGAGCGCGGCCTACGAACACCTCGTAGGAGTGGATCAAAAGAACCGAGAGACCGTCACCCGCCCAGCCGTCTAGACGGGCCGCGGTTGGTTGAAAAGGCCACTAGGACCATGACGGTCCCAGAGGTGCCTTTTCGTGATTCCTCGTCGCTCCCCGCACTCTTCGCCGATCCCACTAGCCGTCGAGTCCTCGTAGCCATGGACGACTGCCTCATGCGTCACGGGATCCTGGCGAGCCTGTCGACACTGCGCCCCTCCACCTACGTAGCCGCCATCACCCCCGACCAGCTCGCCCAGGCCGAAGCGGCCCACCTGGTGGTCACGACCAGCGAGATCGCTCCGCTCGTACCGAGCGGTCCCGCCGTACTCTCCTTGGTATCCGACGGGTCCGCACCGAACGGCCCCGGCGAGATGCCCACTACCGCCACCCCCCAAGCGCTCGCTGCCCGGGTCTCGTCGTTACTCTCCACCCCGCCACCCAACATCGACCTCTCCCCGCGTGAGATCGAGGTGCTGACGATGGCCTACTACGGGCTCACCGGTCGAGAGATCGCCGAACGCTGCTTCATCTCCGCCGACACGGTCAAGACCCACTTCGCGCACATCTACAGGAAGCTCGACGTCTCGGACCGCTCGGCCGCCATCCGCGTCGCTCTGTCCGCCGGAGTCATTCCCGCCTAACGGCCACTTCGCTCAGCGGCCGTAGGTCACGTCGATTGCCCTGGCCCACCCCGCGCAGACGGTACCCACCACGCCGTGCTACGTAGCACGGCGTGTTCGAAGGCGCCTTAGAGGCGACCTGAGGACCCACAAACCATTGATCAAGGAGGTCTCTGTCATGGGACACCGCCCCAACGTCGTAGGGTTCGCCCTGCGCCACACGTCGGACTCGGCCTTCGCCGCCCGGCTCGCTGACCAACTCGGTGACCAGATGATCGACTTTGCCCCCAAAGTCACCTTCCCGGCCCATTGGGTACTCGCTAAGCAAAAGAGCAACGCAAAGGTCGCCGGGTACGCCGTTACCCACTGTGACGACCCCGCGACCCTCGACGCCATCGAGGCCAAGGCCAAGCGCGTCACCGTGCGAGAGGCTCTGGCATGCAATCCTCACCTGAGCTCCGAAACCCAAGAGCGCATGATGAAGATTGCCCTCGCGACCGGTGACCGCGGTGTACGTAGTGCACTCACCCGCCGCCAGCCCCCCGAACCGACCGTGAGCGCCAAGGAACGTCTCGATGAGATGCTGCTTGGACCAAAGGAAGACGAGTACCACCCGCTGCGCCCGCAGCGTCGAGACACGATCTTCTCGCTCATAGGTCAACTCGACGAGCAACTTCGTTCCGAGTACGTGAACAAGGTCTACGAAGCGCTCTACAACGCCGGGTACACCTGGATGGTGACTGACATGGTCTTGCGTCAGTACCAAGCCCTGTCGCTTGATTCCGAGTACGCGGAGCTCTACGACCACCTGACCGTCAAGCCTTTCGAGGCCCTCGACGCACTTGATCCCAGCCAACAAGCCGAGATCATCAAGGCTTTGGTCGGTCGAGCCGTTGAGCGCTACCGCACCGGCGTGCTCCCCTTGGACACGGAAGTCGTGAAGCGGCTCGTCGTTCTCGCCAAGCCGACTGAGGTCATTCCTCGTCACGTGTACCGCACGAAGAATACGTGGTTCACTCCCGAGGCCGTTGACGCGTTGCTCGAGTCGCCCGAATGGGGCCCGCTGCTCTACACCCACGAGTTGAGTGACGAGCAAGCGGCGCGTCTGGTGAAGATCACCCCCTCGCACCAGCGCCTGGAACTCTTTGACATTGTCAACGAGAGCCGCGAGCGCTGCGAGATGGTCATGAACTCTCTCGACGACGATGCCCAAATCGCTGATACTGACATCGTCGAAACGGTGTTGAACACCGCGACCGATAGCACCGACCCACTGCTCACCGAACTGATAGACCGCCTGACCGGTTCTCCGGTCAGCAACTATCTGGCGGGCCGCTGGGAGGTCAAGGATCAGCGTGTGCTGCCCGACGCCTCGCGTGCGGCCGACCTCGTCGCTAGCTGCGCCGACGTCGAGTCCACGGTGCGTGCCACCATGTTGGAGCTGCGCCGAGCCAATCCGGACCCGGACTACACGCACGCGCTCATTGAGACCTTACCCTACGCGTTGCCCTACGCGCTGGACATCGACCACATGGCCGACTACGTCTACACCCGCCTCGAATCCACGGGCGCGGACATGGAGATGGCTATCGACCAGCTCTCACTGAGCTTGAACGTGCCGCTGAACAAGCTGTGCTCGACGCTTCGTCAACTAACAGCGCTGACCGCCGCCAAGTAGCCCCACCAAACTGCTTCCGCCCACCGGACCCTGATCGATTCTTCGACAGGTGCCGGTGGGCGGTTGTTCTTTTCGCCCCCGATGCTCGAACGGTACCTAGCACTTCTGACGTATCCAACCGTCTGTACAAAGGAGATATCACATGCCCACGTGGCTCTCGTCCGCTCTCGAGCGGCTTCCACTGCCCGAACAGGTCACCGCTGCCCTGATCGAAAGAACCCCCCGTCACCACGACGCCCTGGCGAAGAACCCAGCGATCGGTACCCTGGCGGCCACGCTCGCGACCAAGAAGCTGTGCGCCCAGTCCATGGGAGAAATCGCCTGCTCCGATCACCCAGAAGTGCTCGACGCGATTCTCTCCACCAGAGAACGCCGTGACGGCGTCCTGGCCACCCTGTTGAGCTACTGGCGACTTGGGGCTAGTGACCAGCTGCGCTTCGTCAATCGGTCCCTTAGCGAATCCATCGCCAACCAGGTACTGACGTCCGATCGCTTCGGCCACGACGCCAAGCTGGTCGCACACCGTCGCGCCAGCCTGCCCACGGTTGAGACGTGGTTACTGACCTCGGCACTCTCTGACCAAAAGATCTTCGATCTGCTCAGTGCGTACCGGGCCAAGCGACCATCGGACCTCTCGTCGACCACCTTGGCCCTCGCGAGTGCTCGACCGGGTCTGCGCCACCTGCTGGCGAACGCCACCGTGCCGTGCTTGATCGAAGCAGCGTGCTACGCCCCGATCAACTCGGTTGAGGATCAACGTCGGGTGGTCGAGTTCGTGACAAACAACAGCAACTCCGTGATGGTCTCTTCCTTCGTGGCGTTGTTGTTGCAGCCATCATTGGACCGCGACCTTCGCTACGAACTGTGGCAACTCCTCGACGAGCTGCCCAGCAACAGCTACCAGTCAGTGCGCTACGAGTGCTATCGCTACGGCGTCGCGACCCCGGAGGCCGACATCCACGTCGGACGCCCCCTGGGATCGGTCACCGACAACTCGGTAGTGGAGAAGATCCTGACCTCACAGGTAGTCGCCCAGCGCGGCTACCAAGACGTCAACTACCTGCGCGCCGGGGTGCTCTTCGACCTCTGCGGCAATCCGCACCTCGACGCCGACACCAAACAGCGTCTACTGGTCCAGGCGGTCTCCTTGTTCGAAGAGTCGACTTTTCGAAACATTGATGGCCTCGCCACCGCGGTTGCCTCACTGGCCTCGTCGCTCGCCGACGACCAGAAACACTGTCATCGGATGCTTCGCTTGGCGGGGTCGTGGCACGGCTTTGACACCAGCCTCGAGGCCCGCTCCAGGCGGCAAGCCAATCAGGCGGCGAGCGCTGCTAAGACCACTTCCGAGCGGTCCGGGGCGTACGGTCGCGACGTACTGGTCGCCAAACTCGGAACTTACGGCGAACCCGAGAAGGAATCGCCCAGTCGCACCTCGTGGTATCGCAACGACGAGATCTGCCACTTGGCGGCCTACCTCACCGGCCGGCTCGGCGACGGGTCGACCAGCGACTCACTCGACGCGTGGTTCCTGTTCTTCGATATGGGAGAACAGACCCCCACCGCGAGCTTCGAGCAACTCGCCGACACGGCCCTCAGAATGGCCCGCCTCGGCAACGTTGTTCCCCAATAGAAAAAACCCCCGCTTCTCGAAAGAGAGGCGGGGGTTTTCTTGTGTGGTGCTAGCGGTGCGCCAGCGCACTGGCCAGGCGTTCGACGTCGACGTGTTCGTCAGCGTAGAGCTCGGGCGGCCGGCTGTTTCGCATCATCCAGTAGGACTCGATGGCGAAGGCGACCTTATCGTCATTGCCACGAACCCGGTCCGCCAGGTCGCGGTCCAGGCGGTAGGTCCGCAGGTTCCGCGCGAGCAACTGGTAGGTGCTCGGGGCGACCAGGCCATAGACCACGGGTCCAATGACCGTGTCAGTGACCTGGAGACCGCTGCGTGCAGCGATGCGGCGCATGCGCGCCACGCCAGACTGGCTGATGGCTTCCCACTCGAAGACGTTCACCCCGATCTCTTCGGGTACGAACTGTCCCGAGAAGGTCACGGGGACCGTCGCGGTCGCTTCGCTATTCAGCGCCAGGTCGAGGACCTGTTCGAGCGCGCAGTTGCGACAGGGGCGGTACTCGTGAGCCACGATGGCCTCGAGGTCCATGCCCCCAAACAACTTCAGCGAGTGGGCCTTAGGCCCCCAGGCGTTGACGTCGTGGGCGATGGCTCGTCCTTCGGGTGTCGGTGCGCCGTAGGCCACGACCAGCTCGCCGCGGGTCTCGACGCGAGTGGTCACCCGCTGACGGGACATACCGTTGCAAAGTATCTCTAGGTGGAGCTTGGGCCACTTGACCTTTGCGGAACTGGAGTTCATGAATAACAACTCAGTGCTCATGGGGCTTCCTTTGTGTAGCTTCTACCAAGCGGGCCACCGACGAGTGCGAGATCGCACGTGTCGGGTCGTCTTGATGCGCTACACCGTCACCGCCCCTACGCCCGGGGCAACCGCCCCGTCCTTGTTGCGGTCGTTAGTTGGTAGGGCAGGGTAGAGCCGTGACCACGCCGCCGATGCGTGCAGGTACGTCCACACAGATCTTGAGCGACGGCTCATTGAGCCCCGGGAATTTGAACTCCACCATCCGCGAGTCACCCACCACCTCGCCGAGGTTCTTGTCGGCCACGATCGCTCCGTGCAGCTGGGCCACGCTCGTGGCGATGTCGGCACTGGTCGTCACCCGCCCCGCCGCCTTGGCGATGGAGACGGCGTTGCTCGATATCGACAGGGCCGCCGCCTTGGCCGCGCTGTAGCGACTGGCTGGGACCAGTGAGGTGGTCGTAGTCGTCGTATTCTGATCACTCTGCTTGCTGCTAAAGGGGTTGGTCACGTAGACCACGCCGCCGAGCCCGAGCACGACGAGGGTCGCCAGAGTCGCAAGTAGACCGCGCTTCGACACGTAGAACGAACCAATGAGCACTGACTTCTCCTTCCGAGGGACGGGTCTGACTGTGCGCTCATCGCCGATTCCGACATTCACGTGCCCTAGCCCGGCGTGGCCTGGTCTTTGGCGCAAAATGCCTGACTACGAGGCCAGTGCCTCGAGATCGGCGAGATCGCGCGAGGGACTGCCCAGGTAGTCCGCCCACGTCGGGTCCCAGGCCACCCGGGTCAAAGCCAGGGCCAGCGATGAGCTCGGTCGGCGTGGGGTGACGTGCAGGGTCATGTTGACCTCGCTGAGCAGGTGCGCCGCCTTCTTGGAGTTGCATCGCTCGCAGGCCGCCACCGTGTTCTCCCAGCTGTGCTGGCCCCCGCGGCTCCTCGGGACGACGTGGTCGATGGTCGATCCGTCACGGCTCTGGCAGTACGCGCACTTCGAACCGTCTCGAGCGATCAGCCCCGACAGGCTCACCGAGCCCACGGTTCGTAGTCGCGACGTGCGTACGTACCGGGTGACGCGAACGACCGAGGGAACGCTGAACGCGTGAGAGGCGCTGTGCCACACCTGGTCACTCTCGGCGAGTACCTCGACGCGCCCCGCGAGCACGAGCAAGAGCCCGCGCCGCACCGAGGTCAGGCCCAGGGGCTCGTAGCTGGCGTTGAGCACTAGCACCGAGCGCTCGAGGAGCGTATCGCTGCCCTCCATCATCAGCCGTTACCGACGGCGCCGACGGCGCAGGATGTCAATCAACAGCAACAAGACCAGCAAGATGAAGATGAAGACCAGGATCATCTGGGTACTATTCGAACCACCGCCACCACCAGCGGGTGGTGCCATGGTCGTCGTCGGCAGGTTCCAGGTCGTAGTCGTCGTGGCGCGGGTGGTCGTCGTGGCCGGAGCCGTTGGACGAGTAACTGGCACCGTAGGCCTGGTCACCGGCACCGTCGGACGGGTGACTGGTACCGTGGGCTTGGTCACTGGTACAGCCGTCTTGACCAAGAAGACCGATCCCGGGCGACCCGGCAACAGCCCGGCTCCCGCGTGACTTGGTGAGATCATGGCGACCGCGCCCCAGGAGTAACACCCGGGAGCGCTCAGTGCCTGTGACTGGACGTGGTAGCGACCATTCGCCGCAATGGCCTGGGAGTAGCTGCTCTTGGCGGCTCCGCTCCACGTGGCCTGGGCGATGCTCGCACACGACGGGGCGCTTAGAGGACCGTACAACGTGGCCGTGAGCGTTCCCGTCTCGTCGTCGTTGCCCGATACCGTGACACCAAGGCCGGCCGAACCGCCGGTCACCGGCGCCTTGTCCGAAGAGACCACCAGCGACAACGACGGCGTCGAACGCAAGGTGACGCTGTACTGCTGGGTCTGGTTCGTCGTGGCGACCTTGATCGCGTACGCCGACGCGGGTGCATAGGTCCCGCTGGGCGTCGCCGTAGAGACGAGCCGGTAGGTCTCGCCCTCGGTGAGGTTGCCCAGGCTGACCGGCGTGGTCTGGGTGGTGAAGGTGCCTACGGTCTTACCCTGGGAGTCCATCAGTGAGAAGCTCGCCCCGGCGACGTCAACACCCGGCGCGTTCACGTAGGTGACGAGGTTGACTTGGTGGGCGAGCGCAAAGCTCGTCGTGTTGGTCGTCGCGTAGCGTACGGCCGTACCGGCTCCGATCGCCGCGGGACGGCCAGCCGGGCTGCCCGTGGGATTGAACTTGAGGATGCCGGCCACCGCGGCTGCTGCGGCCGTGATCGACATCGAACCACCCGTGGCGTTCGCGGGCACCGTGAAACCGATCAGTCCGGTGCCATTGGCGCCCGTCGTCACGGTACTCTGCGTCAAAGTCGCGTTCGTGGCCGACAGCGCCACGGCCATGTTCGGCGCAGGCGCTCCGGTGCTGGTGGTCACGACGACCTCGGCCTGGGCAGCCACTCCGCGCGAGACGCTGGCGGGCCAGCGCAGCGAGACCGAGTAGGGACCGGCGGCACTGGTGGCCACACTCCACAACTGGCCCGCCGCCGACTTCTGGCCGGCGCTCAAGAGGTTGTAGGCCGCGCTCGCATTGGCCGACGCGGTGTGCAAGGAGACCAGGGCCGCCACTTCGGCTTGGACATTGGCCCCGCTGTTCGTGCCGTAGTGGGAAATCAGGTACCCCACCGCGTAGTTGTCAGCGGTGAGGGGCTGGGTCCCGGCCAGGGCGTAGGACCCCGTCAGGTAGCCGGTCGCCGGATTCTCGGCGTAGACGGGTGAAGCCCCGTTGCTGAGCTGCCAGCTACCGACCCAGGTGCCTGAGAAGTTGAATCCCACGAGCGCCCCACTCACCGGCGGGGTAGTGGTCGTAGCCGCTCCCGCACTGGTGGCCCCCAGGCCCGCGAGGGCGAGCAGGGACCCGAGCAGGATCCGAGTGATGAAGGAGAGTGGGCGCATGATGAACCTTTCTGCAGGGCTTGACTACGCGCACACCGTTGGCGCCACCTAGAAAAGCACTGCAGCTAACAGTTCGAGGAGGTGAGGAGAGGGCACGGCTTTGCCCTAGCGCCTACGCCACTAGCTCCGCGTGACCAGCCCACACGACGTCGACCACTTCGTCGGCCTGGGCTGCCAGGATCTGGGCCACGTGACCCGGTACTCCCGCCACCGTGATGTGCACGCCGCGAGTGCGCAACTCGGCGGCCAATCCGGCGAAGCGGTGGTCACCGGTGGCGATTACCACCCGGTCGAAGCTTCGAGCGAGCAGCTCGGGGTCGCAGTCACCCAGCAGCGCGTCGTCGGCCGCGTCGTGGCCCGTGCCCGCCACGACCCAGCGCAGCTGGCGCGGCAGGTCGAAGAGGTGGGCCCGCTCTTGGGAGTAGCTCATGGCCGCACGACCCTGGTCGAATTCCTTCATGGCCACCGCCCGGGCGTAGCTGGACATCGCCCGACGCACTTCGTGCGACGTGGGACGTCCAGTGCCGCACAGGTTCTCGACGTCGACGATGTGGTAGGTGCGCGGCTGGCCCTGAGGTCGAGTCACGCGGACACTGTGGTTCTTGGTCTGTTTCACAAGGTATCGATCCTTTGTTTCGAAGGCCCCTTAGGAGAAAAGATGGCACCAGTAACATGTCCGAGGCTGTCCTGGGGTCATTCACCCCAAGCGTGCGCGCCGGGCCTACGCACGGTAAAAGACATGGAGCAATCCACCTCTGCGTACAATTTCGAGGCCCTGCCCCTCGACCGCTCGCCGGCAACCACCGAGTCCACGGGGCCCGATGACGGGGACGACTTCTTCGTCGTCCTGCGCTACCTCGACTCGGCCCCCGTGGTCGTCGAGTTCCCGACGCCCCGCGTCATCGCGGGCCGCGGGGAGGTGCGGAGCTTTCGATCCGACGGCACGTACCTCTGGGACAACCTCGAGCACGACAGCGCCCTCTCGTCACTCGCGCGCTTCAAGCGACCCCTCGTGCTTCGCGCCCTCGCCGCCGACGGCGTCTCGCCGCGCCTCGACGACGAGAAGCGCCGCGACGTCGTCGTCGCGGTCTCGCACATCGTCAACGGCTAACCACCTCCTGGTGGCACCACTCGACTCTCGGCGAACTCTAGGTAGTGATGACCCTTTCATCCACAGTCCCCACGAGCGCAGTACCCGAGTTGGAGATATCCTCTGAGTTGGGAGGTGGGTCACGATGAAGCACCCAGCCCCGACCGCCGAAGTCGTAGTAGCCAATCCCCACCACCTAGTCGAACTGCTCGGCGTCGGCGACGAGCACCTCGTCGCCCTCGAGCGTGCCTTCCCGGACTCGGAGATCAGCGTGCAGGGCAACGTGCTCAACCTGCGAGGTCCCGACGCCGCCCGACTGGCTCGAATCTTCTCGGACCTGGTCGCGCACCTCTCCGAGGGTGACGGTCTTGACGCCCAGCGAGTAGCGCGCGCCATCGAGCACCACCTTCGAGCCGCTGAGCCCGCCGCCGCCAACGCTCCGGTGTTTCGCACCTCGACGGGTCGTCCGATTCGCGCGCTCACGGCCAATCAACAGAAGTACTGCGACGCGGTGGCGAGCTCCACGATCACCTTCGCGGTGGGACCGGCCGGTACCGGCAAGAGCTTCCTCGCCGTCGCCCAAGCGGTCAAGGCCCTCACCAGCCACCAGGTCAAGCGCATCGTCCTCACCCGCCCGGCCGTAGAGGCCGGCGAGCACCTGGGCTTCTTGCCCGGTGACTTAGCCGCCAAGGTCGACCCCTACCTACGTCCCCTCTATGACGCCCTCTTCGAATTGCTCGGCCCCGAGACCGCCCAGCGCCATCTAGAAAAAGGTGTCATCGAGATCGCCCCACTCGCGTTCATGCGTGGACGCACGCTCAACGACTCCTTCGTCATCCTCGACGAGGCCCAGAACACCACCCCCGAGCAGATGAAGATGTTCTTGACGAGAATCGGCTTCCACGCCAAGGCCGTCATCACCGGTGACCCGACCCAAGTCGACCTGCCGACCAAGCGCTCGGGCCTGAGTGGTCTAGAAGAGCTGCTCGGCGAAATCGAGGGCATCTCCTTCGTCCACCTCACCAGTCACGACGTCAGTCGCCACCCCGTCGTCGCGCGCATCGTCGAGGCCTACGACGCTGCCACCAGTCTCTAGAACCCAGGCAATCCCTAGAAGCTTCCTCGCTCGGGGTGATTGCACGATTGGGCGATCTCCTCACGATACCAAGCAACCCCTACTCCTAGGAGACCCCATGAAGACCACGCGATTCCTCGCGGCCACGACCACCGTTCTCGCAGTCCTGACTCTGGGCGCTGGTGGCGCCCAGGCCGCCGGCAAGGCCACGACGACGACCACGTCACGTCACGTCACCACCACTACCAAGCCAGCCCCTTCGGTAGTCACGGTCGCCCAGAACGCCGTGAACGCCGCGGCCCACGCCAAGAAGCCGCGCGTCGTGACCAACTCCGACATTCAGGCCGCCGCCAACGCCGCCCAGGTCTACGTCATCACCCAGTTCCTCCACTCCTCGAAGAGCTACCCGAACACCGTGGTCTACGAGAACGTCCTCAGCCGCACGTTCACCTGCGTCCTCTTCCCACCCTCGGTCGGGGCCCAGCCGTCGACCTACAACTGCCCCTCGAGTATCTCGCGCACCAATAACAAGACCAAGGACCAGTCCGTCGCCGCCCAAGACGCCCTGGTCGTAGCGATCCGCGCCACCGCGGCGGCCATGTCCAAGCACGCAGTGCCCAACCTCGCCGACTACCAGAACGTGATTGACCACCCCAAGGGCGCCGTCAAGTCCGTCGCCGCGGGATCCAAGGCCGGCGTGGTGAAGTTCACCGTCAACCTGAAGGACGGCGCCAATGAGATGGTCTGCATCTACTCACCCACCAGGCCCGGTGGATCGATGTCCTTCTACGGCGCCAACGGCCAAGGCCCCTGCTGACCTCTTAGTCAAAGAAGCCCCCGATGTGGTCCCGGTGTGGACTGCGTCGGGGGCTTTCTTGCTATCGGGCCACGAACTGCCCTTTGGGGTAACGGCGCGCCGCCGCCACGGTAACCACACAACTCGGCGCTTCGACGCCGATGGACAAACAAGGAACAAGCAATGAATCAACAGAACACGAAATCATGCCAAGTCGAGCTCTCCTACCACGAGAGTCGCCGGGCTAGCGTGGTAGCCAGTGCCATCAAGGCACTAGCGTCCGACGCTATCCGCGCCCTCGCCCAACAGATCGGTCGCAAGATCGATCACGACGACGTTGAGGTCACGACCGACTTGGTGGTGTTGCGCGAACCTACGCTCGACATCAACCCCGACAACTCGGTGCACTCCGTCTACGGACTCGGTCGACTCCTCGTCACCGCAACCCTGCGCTAGAGACCACCCCAAACCACAACGCCCCGGACACTGTCCGGGGCGTTTCGTCTTTCTAGCGCCATCTCTGGGCGCTCGTCCTAGAGCGTATCTGGCTGCCAGTGCACGCCGATGGCCGCCAAGCGAGCCGTCCAGTTCTGAGCCACGCCCACTCCGAGCAGACGCATCTCGGCGTCGCTGAAGGTATTGGACTTGGCCTTGTTGCACGCGAAGCAGCACAGAGCGATGTTGTCCGTCTCGTAGCCTCGTTGCCCGTCGAGACGGTCAATGCCCAATCGGCTGAGTGGGTGGCCGACCTGAGTGATGATGCCCAGCAGCGGCAGGTGTTCTTCGTCAATGCGGCAGTAGCGGCACTTGCGGTCTTGAATGATGAACCACGCAGAGAAGTCGGACAGCGACAGCGAAAGTCCCGGAGCCGTCCCGCCTCGACGCACGTGCTCCGCGTTGCTCTTCAACGTGCTGTAGCGCATACACACGGTGCACCGCGGCGTACCCTCGGTGTGCGCTTCGAAAGGGGCTGCGCACTTGGGGCAGGTACTGGGTGTCGTGTCGTCCACGAACAAGACCGTTCGAACCGACCAGGTCCTTGCATACGACCACAACCGTCCCGCCTTCGCCCGCTATCTAGCGGCGCACCAGGAAGTGCAGGTCCCACAAGAGGCGAAGAATCACGTACCCGGGCCATCCCCCGAGCCACCACACCAGCCCCGCCGCCACCACACCGAGGCCCAGCCAGCGCCTACGCACGGGCCACCTCCCAGGAGAAATGACCAGCCCAGATCAGTATCGAGAGATATCCGTTAGCACTTCTGTCTCGGGGCCTGCTTGTCACCACCTCAACCGTGCCGAGTACCCGGGCACCGCCATTCGTGCCGTGTGCACGAATCGGACTGGTGCGCACCGTCTTCTTTCGCATCCGCGGTGAACGTCACCGGGAACACGCACTAGCAAGGGAGACCAGCATGGCCGCCAAGTCCGGTACCTCAAAGACCTCACGAGCCGCAGTCAACAGCTCAGCCAAGCAGCGCGCCGTGCCGGCCGCTGACATCGATCGCATCGTCCCGCTGGGCGGCGGTCGCTTCGCCTACGTCTACCACCCGAACGGTCAGTCGATCCGCGTGGCCGTCAACTCCGACGCCTTCGTCGAAGCGGTGAAGTCGGTGGCCGCCGCCGGGTACGGTGACCGCATCAAGTTGCAAGTCGAGCGCGAGGCCGCGGCCAACCCCGAGAGCTTCTGGGCGTCGATGCGAGACTTCCTCGAGAGTAACGACGCCTACGCCGCCGCGTAGCCCCGAGCTGTAGCGCCGCCCTGCCGGCGTAGATACGTCATCCCCGGTTACTTGGACCCACAGGTCCGAGGCCGGGGATGATTCATTTCTTGACCCTCAATTGCCCCGCTCAGTCACGCCACCACGGTGTGACCCAGTTCGATCCACTCGAGCTACCCCCAATCCATCCGTTACCTACGGAAAGATTCAAGAAAGGAGTGGTGATGTCCACCACCCCGCTCGCGCGTCTCCACGAGCGCTTCTATCGGCACGAAGCCGAGATCCTGACCATCGCCAGCCTCTCGCTGGGACTTACCGGGTACCTACTCGGTGGACTCAGCCTTGGACTGACCGCGTGCGTCAGTGGCCTCGTGCTCGCTGGTGTCGTATCCTCAAAGGTCACCCCACCCCTGCCCAGCAATCCCAGTACCGTTAACCCCAAGGTCCTCGGACACCTCGACCAGCTGGCCGCCGCCGCCCACCTGGGCCGCGTCTACGCCTACAGTGACCCCAATCTCGGCCACGCCGAGCACGCCACCCTCACGGTGGTCCACCTCGAGCAAGACGAGTCCACCTTCAACGGCGACCTCTTTGACGGCGAGTCCTACGACGGTGACTTCGATGACGAAATCTTCGATGAGGCCAACGTCGAGCACATCGACGTGGTGACCTCCTTCAAGTCCCAGGTGTTCGTCTCCAAGCGCCGTGTCGTCTTCGCCTTCAGCGAGGGCGTCGACACGCTAGAAGGACCTGCGCGGCTCTTCGTGACTCGCCAACTCGCCACCCAGCTCGGCTGGCGCCGCTGGTACCGTCAAGCGCTCGGCACGATCACCGTGTCGTTGCTGCTCGTCATCACCGCCCTCGCCAGCTCACCGCTGCTTCGAGTGAGTCTCGGCGCCGCCTTGCTCGCCGTCGCCGCACTGGGGGTCTACCCGATACTCAGCCGCCGCGCCGTGCTCGACGCCGACGTCGTTGCTGCCGAGCTCCAGGGTCCCGACGGGGTCATGGAATACGCGACCATGCTGGCCTGCGATAGCCGCGTCAATCAGCGAACATCGCTGTTGCGCCAGTTACTGAGCACTCAACCAACGCCCCGCGCGCGAGTCGCCGCCCTCTTTGGGAGAATGACCACCCAGCAACGCGAAGAGTTCCAAGAACTCCTGCGCGCCTAGAAACCATCCACCAAGAACGGGGAGCCTCTCACCAGGCTCCCCGTTCTTTTTTGTCTCGTGACCAATTGCCCCGCCGAAACACCCACGGACCGTAGATATATGACCTCCTAACTCATATTTGGACCGTCCACGCCCCTAGCTAGAAAAAGGAACCGTCCCCGTGACTCCCACCACGAACACCCCCGAAAAGCCGAACCTCGAGAACGCGAACGGCTCTGCGCGCCCAGTACATCGTCGCTGGATCATGTTTGCCCTGCTGCTGGGTATCTTGCTCGCCGCCCTCGACCAGACCATCGTCTCGACCGCCCTGCCGACCATCGTCGGTGACCTCGGTGGTGCGAACCACCTGAGCTGGGTCGTGACCTCGTACCTGCTGGCGTCGACGGTCTCGACCCCACTGTGGGGAAAGCTCGGCGACCTCTACGGGCGAAAGCGCCTCTTCTCGCTCTCCATCATCATCTTCCTCGTCGGCTCGGTGCTCTCGGGTCTGTCGACGTCGATGCTCGAACTCATCTTGTTCCGCGCACTCCAGGGACTCGGCGGTGGGGGGCTCTTCGTCGGGGCCCAGGCCATCGTGGGAGACGTCGTCAGTCCTCGCGAGCGCGGTCGCTTCTCGGGGCTCTTCGGAGCCGCGTTCGGTCTGGCCACCGTCGTCGGACCCCTCGCCGGCGGACTGCTCACCCAGTACCTCTCGTGGCGCTGGGTCTTCTACGTCAACGTCCCCGTCGGCATAGTCGCCCTCGCCGTCTGCGCCTGGGCGCTGCCGGGCACGAGGCGCCGCATCGCGCACCGCATTGACTACCTCGGGGCGCTCGTGCTCAGCCTCGCCACCACGGGCTTCGTGCTCTTCACCTCGCTCGGAGGCACCTCGCTCGCCTGGTCGAGTCCGTGGCTCGTCTCCATCTTGGTAGCCGCGCTGGTCCTGGCGGGACTCTTCATCCTCATCGAACGCCGCGTCACCGAGGCCATTATCCCTCCGCACCTCTTCACCTTCCGCATCTTTTCGATCGCCTCGGCCGTGGGCTTCGTCATCGGCTTTGCGATGTTCGGCTCGCTGGTCTTCTTGCCCCAGTTCTTCCAGTTGGTGCGCGGCATCTCGCCGACGGATTCGGGCCTTCGTCTCTTGCCCCTCATGCTCGGAATCCTCGTCGCCTCGATCGGGTCGGGCCTGTGGATATCTCGTCACGGCCGCTACAAGCGATTCCCCGTAGCCGGTACGGTGCTCACCACCATCGGCCTCTTGCTCTTCACGCAGATCTCGGTCTCCATAAACTCGTGGCTGCTCGCCTCGTTCATGGTGATCTTCGGACTGGGCTTGGGTTGTGTTCTGCAGGTCCTCGTCCTCGCCGTCCAGAACACGGTGCCCTACGAGTACCTCGGCACCGGCACCGCCAGCGCGAACTTCTTCCGCTCGATCGGTGGATCCTTCGGCGCCGCGATCTTCGGGGCGATCTTCGCCAACGTCTTGCCTCACCACCTCGCTGCCGACCTACCCGCCGGCTCGGGGCTATCGACCACTACACCGTCGTTCTCGTCGATTACCCCGAGTGCTCTGGCCCATCTGCCCGCGCCAGTACACCACGCCATCGAGCTCGCCATCACCCAGTCCCTACGAGAGGTGTTCTGGGCCGCAGTCCCCGTTGCCGTCATTGCCTTCGTCCTCGCGCTCTTCTTGCCCGAGGTCGAACTGCGCACGCACACCGAGGCGCCCTCGGTAGAACTGTAGCCTCGCTCACCTCGCCCAGGGGTGGACCTCGTGAGTGGGGACTAAAGATATTCTCCCCACTCACGAGCGAACGGCGCTTGGCGGCGGACCTCTACAAGGTGAAAGAACTTGGAAGGAAGGTTTCGTGTCACGCACCAACAAGACCACCCCTCTCTGGGCGAGGCTCAAGAGCGACCCCGCGCACTTGGCCAAGGAGCACCACGACCACCGGCTCGGGCCCTGTGACCTCCCGCCCCGCCCCGATCACGACAACACCGACGCCCCGGCAACGAGGTGCTACTGGGAGCCCTCCACCACCGCGCTCTTCGGCAAGGACTCCGGATGTCCGTGCCCGGTCTGTCGCCCGAGCGCTGAGTACCGCGAGAACCGCCGCCGAGATCGTCACCAGTCCCACCAGGCCACCCACCGGATGGAAGGTGCGGTCGACGAGGACCTCCTCGACGAATAACTTCTCTCGCCGTTGGCGCTACGCTCTCGCCATTGGAACCATATAGACCATGACCAGCGCGCTCATCGGACACGTCGACCTCGACTGCTTCTTCGCCGCCGCCGAGACGGTACGGCGTCCAGAACTGCGAGGACTTTGCGTAGCGGTGGGTGGTGCGGGCCCTCGCGGCGTCATCGCCACCGCCTCCTACGAGGCCCGTCACTTCGGGGTCCGCTCGGCCATGCGTACCAGTGAGGCCCTGCGCCGCTGCCCCGACCTCATTGTGCTGGACCCCGACTTCGCGTGGTACCGCGAGCTCTCCTTCGAGGTACTCGCCACACTGGTCGGGTACTCGACCGCCCTCGAGCCGGCCAGTCTCGACGAGGCCTACCTGCTCTTCGAACCGTCCATCACCTACGACACGCTTCCCGCTCTCGCCAAGGAGTTGCGCGCCGAGGTGCGAGCGCGCACGGGCCTGGCCGCCAGCTTCGGAGCGGGGCCGAGTCGAGGAGTGGCCAAACTCGCGAGCGACGCCGCCAAACCCGACGGCATCCGTGTCGTCACTCCCGAACAGGCCACTCGCTTCCTCGCCGAGCACCGACTCTCGGACCTACCGGGCCTGGGCCCGAGCACTGTCGAACGTCTCACCTCGTTCGGGGTGACCTCGGTGACCAATCTCGCGGCCCTTGATGACGACGTGGCTACCAGGTTCCTCGGTTCGAGCGGCATCCACCTGCGCGACCTGGCCAGGGGACACGACGGGACCTCGGTGGCCCCGCGGTCCGCTCCGAGTTCGGTCGGGTCCGAGGAGACCTTGACCCAGGACCTGCGCACTAGAGAGGAGTTCGTCTCGGCGGTGGACCGTATCTCTCGAGAGGCCCTGCGCCGACTTGCTCGCTTGGCCATGGGTGCTAGTGGGGTGACGCTGAAGGTGCGAAACGCCGCTTTCGCCGATACGAGCCGCTCGGTCAGCGTGGGACCTCCCACCAACGACCCTCGCGTGCTGCGTCGCGCCCTGCGAACGCTCTGTGACCCCTTGTTCGATCAGGCCGGTGCGGTGCGTCTCGTAGGGGTGACCTTCACGGGACTCTCCGACAGCGTCCAGACCCGGCTCGACCTTGAAGGACCGAGTTCGGGGTGGAGTCTGCAACGAGCTCCTCGCACCGGTGAGCCGGTGCGCCACGCCACCTTCGGCAGTGGCCACGTCGTGGTGGGTGATCCCGATACCGCCGTCGTGCGCTTCTTAGATCGCGTACGGGTCATCGACGACCCGAAGAGACACTTGACCATCGAAGAGTCAACGACCGCCTGACACCAGCGACTCTTACTCCCAGAGACTAGGGAAGTACTGGCGAAAGAGGTCCCAGGCTCGGTTGTACGAGCTTTCTGGGTTGCCCAGTGCGTCTAGGTGGGCGTCGAAATCCTCGAAGCGCTGGTCGTGGTATCCAGCAAAGCCCGTGGCGATAGCGCGCAAGATCGCGTCCCACTCTTCTGGGGTCGTCTCCACCGGGTGGCCGTGAGCGACCTTTCGCAGCTCCTCACTCGCCCCAGCAATCACGCCGGCCAAGTACCCGTCCAGGTCCCATAGGTCTCTATCAGAGAAACCCCGCGTCACCCGTTGGTGCATGAAGCGCAGGGTTCGTGGCAGGTTGCGCACCCGACGCCAACTTTCGTGCAGGGCTCGCAACGTGGTCAGCCACCACGGACGTGGGTTCATCTCGGCGAATATCTCGTGCTGGCGAAGTAGTTCGGCGGTACCCAGCCCACGTTCCTCACTTATCATGATTGACGTCGCAGCGTGCCCCGAGTCGCGCCGGCGTTCGATCTCGGCCCACTCGGAGTTGGACCAGCAGCGCCGCCGCGCTCGCTTGACCCACGCGGTGTTGGCAATGTCGTAGAGAGATTCCATGATGACCTACTGTCGTAGAGCCGCCCCCTCACGCACTCGGGTAACGCCAAAGACCCCCACATCGCCGCGAGTGGGTCGTCGCGGCGATGCGGGGGTCTTTATAGGCTGGACTACTCGGCGTCCGCCGATACACCCTGCGGGGCTGGAGGAGTAGGACCGGTCGGCGCCACTGCGACTGAAGAACCACCGTCATCGTCTTCGTCGCCCGGGTCAGTGTCGTTGCCGACAACTCGACTCTCGCCAAGAGCCGTAGAAGATGAGCTCAGCGGCCACTTCGTGAATATCCCAGAGCCATCGCCGATCTCCACTTCTCGCTGCCAGACCGAAAAGTCGGTCGGGCCACTGGACTGTCCGGCGACGGTGACGAACTTGTTCGGCGGAATGGGACCCACAGCCGCCGAGGTGTCCATGGCGACCTGGCGAGCGGCGTCTGGCAGGTATGAACCGATCGTGCGACTCACCAAGGCGTCGAACTCGCTCGACGAGCCAGTGAGCGAACTCGTCACACTCAGCATGGAGCTCATTGAGGTGCGATTCACCGTAGAGCTGGCGTACTTCTGCTGCGAGCTGTAGTTCTCACTGGTGTTTTGTGCCAACACGGATACCGACGCGGTGAAGAACACTTGACCAGCCAGGGACTTAGCCGCCCCTTGATAGTCGCGACGCTCGGCCAACCGTTCAGCGGCGCGCTGAGCGACACCGAGCACGGCCAGGTCCACCACCTCGTCGAGCGCTTCGTCGCGCTCGGGATGATCGGACGCGGTGAAGTGCACTTTGGGCTTCAGCCCTATGACCACCGGTTCACCCTCCACGACTGCTCGAACCTCGACGTCGGCGACGGTCACGGGGCGAGCGAAGGCGCGCTTGGCGGCGTGGGTCGTCAAGGGAAACACGACGTGTCGGGTCTGCCCGGCCACGAGATTGCCCAGTTCGAGGAGCCACGTGCCCTGCTCGTCCACGCCTCGAACACCCAGCGGAGCACCGAGCGAGATGTACTTGTCTTGGGCGCGCACGCGCAGTGCGAGACGGACCGCGTCTAAGTTCACCAGACCACCGATCTCGGCGCCCAGCACCTCGGCCGCCTGGCTGGGGCTCTCCACGAAACCGTACGATCCCCCGCCGCGTTCGGCGAGTTGACCCAAGAGCGCGTGGTCGCAGTCATAGCCCACACCAATGGTGGACAGTGAGACGTTCGACCCGGCGCTCTCGATGCGCCCGGCGATCACTCGAGCGCTGGTCTCCCCGGCGTTGGCCTGGCCGTCGGTGAGCACTACTACACGCACCACGCGCTCTGGCGCTCGCCGAGCCATCTCATTGGCCAAGGCGATGCCGGTGGTCACGGCCTGGTCCAGGTTGGTGGTCCCGCCGGGAACCACGTCGCCCAGCACGGACGTGAAGCGCGCCAGGTGCTGCGGGGTTGCCGCACTGGACTCGAAGGCGACTTTGACCTCGTCGTCGAAGGTGACGAGTGCGAGGTGATCGCTGTCGTCTAGGTAGTTGGTGAGGTGGCGTAGCGCCGACGTCACGGTTTGCAGTTTGTCTCCCACCATCGATCCCGATCGGTCCAGTACGAACACGAGACCCAGTGAGGGGCGAAGGCGATCCCCTTCGTCACCGGTCACCGAGACAACGAGGTGGGTGGGCAAGGTACGGTCGAATGGGACCGTGGGGTGGTGCAGGCGTGCAGTTGCGCGCATAGAGTGCTCCTTTCAAAGAGCAGCCGTATCTCCTACAAAGAGGGAGTGGCCATGGTCGGTGTTCTTTCGCGAATCGCCCGGTCGGACACCAAGGCCAGCAAGAGAACAAGAGTTCATCCGATGCGACACCTGTACGAATAGTGACATTCGCCAAAGGTATCTACCTCTACTGTCTCTGCATTCCCGCAAATAGCCACAGGCTTTCACGCCACTGGCACCTCTTTGGCCCATCGACACAGTGAAGACTGCACGACTGAGAACCATCGCGAAAGTTTCGCGACAGTGCGTGTCGATCATGATCTCCAACGAGAGCCCAACCTACGAAGTACCCGTCACCGTACCCACCGACTTCGAAGCGGTGACCGAGACGGACCCGAGCGATACCCCCGGTGCGAGCGAGTCTCGCACCAACGAGCCACCGCGGTCGAGCGAACTCGCCGAACTGGCCCACCGGCACCTGTGGATGAACTTCACCAGGCTCGGCGAGTACTCAGCCACCTCACCCGTCCCGATCATCGTGCGCGGCGAGGGCGTCTACGTCTACAACGAACAGGGACGCCGCTACTTCGACGGCCTCTCGAGCCTGTTCACCTCCCAACTGGGCCACGGCAATAGAGAGCTCGCCGAGGCTGCTCGCGCCCAGAGCGAGGAGATGGCCTTCTTCCCCGTGTGGACCTACGCTCACCCTCGGGCCATCGAGCTCGCCGCCAAGCTCGCCAGTCTCGCTCCCGGGGACTTGAACCGCGTGTTCTTGACCTCGGGCGGGGGAGAGGCCAACGAGACGGCGTGGAAGCTGGCCCGCCAGTACTTCAAACTGACCGGGCACCCGAAGAAGGAGAAGGTCATCAGCCGCGACATCGCCTACCACGGCACCGGGATGGGATCACTGGCCATCACCGGCCTGTCGGCCATCAAGACGATGTTCGAACCCCTCGTACCCGGTGCGCTCAAGGTGCCCAACACCAACTGGTACCGAGCAGAAGGCTTCGACGACGAAGCAGCCTTCGGACGCTGGTGCGCCGACCAGATCGAAGCCGCCATCCTCGCCGAGGGCCCCGACACCGTCGCGGCCGTCTTTTTAGAACCGGTCCAGAACGCGGGCGGGTGCTTCACCCCGCCACCCGGGTACTTCGCTCGGGTCCGCGAGATCTGCGACCAGTACAACGTGCTCTTGGTCGCCGACGAGGTCATCACCGGCTTTGGCCGCTTGGGGTACTTCTTCGCCTCCGAGAAGTACGACATCCGCCCCGACATCATCACCTGCGCCAAGGGCATGACCAGCGCCTACGCCCCCCTGGGAGCAATGATCGCCAGCGACCGACTCGTCGAGCCCTTCTTGCAAGGAACCACCACCTTCTTCCACGGCTCCACCTACTCGGGCCACCCGGTGGCCTGCGCGGTGGCTCTAAAGAACATCGAGATCATGGAGCGACTCCAGATCATGGAGACCGTGCGAGACAAGGGTGCCTACCTACGGACTCGCCTCGAAGAGCTCCGGGAACTGCCCATCGTGGGCGACATCCGCGGTGACGGCCTCTTCTACGCCATCGAACTCGTCAAGGACCAACGCACCAAGGAGACCTTCAACGACGCCGAGTCCGAAGCGCTATTGCGCGGCTACCTCTCGAGCGCGCTCTACGGCGCCGGACTAATGTGTCGCATCGACGACCGCGGCGACCCCGTCGTACAGCTCTGCCCTCCGCTGGTTAGCACCACCGAGCAGCTCGACGAGATGGTCTCCATCGTGCGATCGGTCCTAGAAGCCGCGCCGCTGCCGTGACCCGGGTGCGAGGAAATGGTCCTCGCGCACGGTAACGCAGATGAAGCCGCTGCTCTTCTTGGACATCGACGGGGTCTTGAACGGCGACTCCGCTCGCTTCAGCGAGCACCACACCGTCGTGATCGACCCGGCCACGTTGCCGGTCTCGCCCTTCACCATCAGTCCAGCGGACGAAGCTCCCATAGAGCTCGACGTCGACGTGGATCCTCGCCACCGAGACTACCTAGCCAGCCTCGCCGAGCACTTCGAACTCGTCTGGGCCAGCACCTGGGAACACCTCGCCAACGTCCATATCGCGCCACTCTTCGACCTGCCCGAACTACCCTTCGTCGAGCTCGCGGCCGAGCCGGCTTGCCGTAGGCGCGCCGGCGACCTCGAAGACGTCGCGGACTGGAAGTGGCGGTCACTACTGCGCCACGCCGGACCTCGTCCGCTCGCTTTCGTCGACGACCAGGCGCACCGCCTGGCCAGCAACCACCACCTCCGACCAGAGCCCACCCTCGTGCTCTACACGCCCTACGGACTGACCAAAGAGCACGTCGACCGGCTCATCGACTTCGCTCAGTCCCTTTAGGGCCATAGTGCCGTGCCAAGTGCGTGATCTGACCCGTTCGTCACGGTCTAGGCCATGACCCAGCACACCGGACACGCGCCCACTCCCACCTGGCGAGGACTGCTCTTCGAGTACGCCGACTACCTCGATCTAGACGGCATCAGTGAGGTCATCACCCTGCACGAGGGCAACACGCCGCTCGTGCACGCCAGGTCCCTCAGTGAGCAGCTCGGGGCGAACATCTACCTCAAGGTCGACGGGAGCAACCCCACGGGATCCTTCAAGGATCGCGGCATGACCATGGCCATCACCAAGGCCAAGTCCCGGGGCGCTACGACCGTGGTCTGTGCTTCGACCGGCAACACCTCGGCGTCGGCCGCCGCCTACGCGGCCAAGGCCGGCATGTCCTGTGTGGTGCTAGTGCCCGAAGGCAAGATCGCCATGGGCAAACTCGCCCAGGCCGTCATGTACGGCGCCCAGGTCATTCAGGTGCGCGGCAACTTCGACCAAGCACTCCGCGTGGCCCGCGACGCCGCCGAACACCTACCCATCACCCTGGTCAACTCCGTCAACCCCGATCGACTCGAGGGACAAAAGACGGCCGCCTTCGAGATCGTCGACGCTCTCGGCCAGACTCCCGACATCGTCGCTCTTCCCGTAGGCAACGCGGGCAACATCTCGGCCTACTGGCGAGGGTTCAGTCAGTGGGCTGAGCAGGGCCGCTGCAGACTGCCTCGCATGTACGGCTTCCAAGCAGCCGGTGCCGCACCCCTGGTGCACGGCTTGCCCATTGAAAACCCCGAGACCGTCGCCACCGCCATCCGCATCGGCAATCCCGCCAGTTGGCAGCTCGCCATGTCGGCCGTCGCCCAGAGCAATGGCGCCATCGCGGAGGTCTCCGACGAGGAGATCCTGCACGCCCAGCGCCGCATCGCCTCATCAGAGGGCATCTTCGCCGAACCCGCCTCAGCCATCTCGGTGGCGGGGCTGTTCAAGTACGGGGTCCCCGAGGGCGCCACGGTGGTGTGTGTACTCACCGGCAACGGGCTAAAAGACCCCGACACGGCGCTCGCCTCGACCCCCACCACCGTGGTCATCGACCCGACCCTCGAGGCCCTGCGCGCCCGGATCATCTAGATCCGGGTCCCTCGGCCCCGTTGTAGGCAAAGTGCCACTTTTAGGGTTCTAGTCACAGTCATCCCCATGGCCCGACCCTCACGACCTCGTCATTTCGGACGCACCTCGCTCGTGGCGACCCTGCTCACGCTCGGCCTCGTCATGCTGTTGGCCGGAGGACTACTCGAGTATGGGCAGTGGCGCTTCGATCAAGTACCCAAAGTCCACGTGCTCGGCCTGACCCCCGCTCCCCGGTCCACGCCCAAGGCCCCGAGCCAGGCCTTCAACATCCTCTCGATCGGGTCGGACTCGAGGGCCGGACTGAGCGGATCCGTCGCCGCCCAGACGGGCGCGGGCTCGGTGTCGGGGTCGCGCAGCGACGTCGTCAAGATCATCCACGTTGACCCCAGTGTGCCCAGTGTGACGATCCTCTCGATCCCGCGAGACACCATGGTCAGCCTGTTGGCCAATCAATCACTGTTCACCAACTACAACCGTATCAACGTGAACTACGGCAACGGTCCCTCGCTGCTGGTGCGCACCATCACCGCCAACTTCGGCATCCCGATCAGCCACGTCATCCAGGTCTCCTTCGGGGGGATCATCAATACCGCCGACGCCATCGGCGGGGTCTACCTCAACTTCCCGTACCCGGCCAAGGATGCCTACTCGGGACTGAACATCACCCACGCCGGCTGCCAGCTCGTGACCGGCTTCCAGGCCCTCGCCATCGCCCGCAGTCGCCACTACCAGTACCTGCAGAACGGGGTCTGGATGTACGACGGCACGAGCGACTACGGACGCATCGTGCGACAGAACGTCTTCGTCGAGGCGTTGCTCAAGCGCGCCGAGCACAGCTACAACCCCCTCACCGTGAACACCTTGTTGTCCAACCTGCCCCAGGGGATCACCATCGATGACCGATTGACCCTGTCCGACCTGGTGGGTCTGGCCTACCGATTCCGCCACTTCTCGCCCAGCGTCATCAAGACCTACACGCTGCCGACGATCTCCACCGGCTACGTGGCCCCTTACGGCGACGTCTTGTTCCCCAACCCCAGCGCGGACTACGCCTTGTTGCGCCAGATCTTCGGCAACTCCCTCCTCACCCCGACCAACCCACCACCGAGCCCGCGACTCGTCCCCACCTGGCCCAGCGTGACCACCACGACCACGACTTCTCAACCAGTCGCGACCACCACCACAATCACCCCACCCACGACCACCCCGTCCACGACCGTGGCGAGCCGACCGACGCAGACGACCCCGAGCACCACCTCGACGACTACGACCACGATCCCCACCTCGCAGCTGTCCTACTTCGACCCCACGGTCTGTTAACCCAGAGGAGAACCATGAACGAGATCGACTACCTCAAGTCCCGCATCGCGCACCTCGAGAAACTCGTCGCCGACCAGCCGGCCGAGTCATTCTTGCGCGACGAGCTCAGCTACCACCGGGCCCGTCTCGACTCGGCCCTGCGCCGACCATCCAAGGGGAAGCATGAGAACTGGTACCTGTTGAGCGACCAGCAGTTGCGCTCCTTGCGAGAGCTTCACGCCCGTTCACTAGAACTAGCCAACAACGTGGGCACCACCTTGGACCACATCCTCTAGTTCCAACAAAAAACACCCCCGAGGCAGAGGACCAGTGGTCGCTCCCTCGGGGGTGTTTGGTGTTTGTAGCAGACATCTATTCGACGCCCACCAGGGTCTTGTTGTTGGCCTTGCTCAGGCGCCGCACGGTCGAAACCAGTGTGGCAACGCTGCCGTCAAAGTTCTCGAGCAGACCCAGGGCCAGTTCCCAGGCGTCGTGCCCGGTACCGATACCTTCACTGAGCTTGGTAGCCAAGTAGGCCGCGGCGTCCTCGTCTCGCTCGGCGAGTGAGAAGAATCCACCGCTAAGACCCTCGACGACTTCGTCAACCCAGGGCTGACTAGCCATGCGCTCAAAGTCTCCGACCAGTGACCTGGCGATGTCTTCGAGCGTGGCGTCCTTCTCGTTCGGGTTCGACCAGTATCCGTACGAGCTGCGAAAGGCTCGTCCCGGCTTGGCCAGCAGTTCGGTGAACTGCCCCGGCAAGGGGGTGACCACCAACTGACCAGTCAACCACTGACACGTCAGGTGCGAAGACCCGTTGCGCAGAGCAACCATCACCGTCGCCGGCGTGAGCTCGACCGAGTGGGCGAGTTTGAACTCGAAGTGCACTTCGAACGCGTCATCGTCGCACAGCTTCACGTCAACACCTTCGATGTAGTACTCGTCTTTCGACAAGAGACTCTCTCCGGTAGGGACGTCACTGCGTGAGGCCATCTGACCCACGACGCGCTCGATCTGCTCGGCGGTCATGAATTTGCGGTACGCGAACAGGTTGTCCAACAGCTCACGGGGTCCGTTCTTGTCGAGCAGCGCGTCGATCTGACGGGGCAACAAGACCGAACCGTTCGTTACCACTTCACGGTGCCACGCTACGGGACTGTCGATCAAGATGTCGATCGCCTCGCTGATGAGCTGGTGGCCGCTGTAGTGGTTGTCAACGTTGTAGTGAACAGCCTCGGAGCCAGCCTTGACGAGCACCCGGGCCATTTCGGCCGTGGCGTCGGCGAGCCGAGACGACCACGCCGCTTCGACCAACTTGGCCATCTTGGACGTCGACGTGCTCGAGTACCAGCGGTCACAGAGACTCTCGAGAGTCAGCCCGTGACGGGGCTCGAAGACCACGATCTTGGCCAACTCCACGTCACCGCCGTGCTTGGACAGTTCCAAGTAGCGCTGCAGGTGGTGGTCGGTCTCGATCACGCGGGCAATGAGCGTGGTCCACGGGAAGTTCCCGTCGTTGCCAGGTACCGCTCCGACCTGCTCATCGGCGAGCAACCAGTCAAGGTCGCAGCGACGAGTCGTGGCCGTCATGGTCTCGACATCGGAGTTCTTGACCGCCCAGGTGAACAAGTAGCGAAGGACTTCTTCGCTGGTGGCCTTGTTCTCCGCAACCGCTCGACGCACCTGGCGCCTAGAGTCACGACTGAGCTTGGTCAAGACGACCGGGTTCGAGCTGGACTGGGCGATAGACACCGCCACGACCCAGCCGTCGTTCTTCGCGGCGCGAAGAGATATCTCTTCGCTGGGTTCAGTGGGCATGGTCATCGTGCGCTGAATCGTCGCGTGCCGGTAGACCAGGTCGCTGATGTCACTAGCGGGTAGTGCGGCGCCTAACAAGTGGCGCGCAATCTGAGAAGTACGAGACATCGGTCTCACCTCATTTCTTTTGTAGGAGTATCCCGTTCCTGGCTGACGCCAGGGGGATAGGCATCACCGTCGCCGCAACACTGCCCGCCACCAGGGCCCCTTGCGTTCCTGAGGGGTTGGCTAGGTCCCGAGGGCACTGACGGTGACGCTCATGGAATTACACAATCAAAATGCGGTGCACGCCATCGTGCGGCACCTCTCGAACACCAAGCAGTACCCGTGGTACGACGGTTCTCGTAGTCAACGCACGATGAGTAAAATCACCGAGTGGCTTGATGAAGAGCTAAATCACCCGGCCCGCCAGGGTTCGAAGATCCAAGGTGACCTCGTACGCGTGCGCAAGCTGCTGGCGCGCCAACTCTACGTCGAGGGCCACCCCCTCGCCGGTACCGAGATGGCCACCATTGAAGACACCGCCGAGTTCTTGCTCGCCGGTGGCTACACCCAGCCCAACATCAAACGTATCGGTTCGATGGAAGACGCTATTCGTCACCTTCGTCCCTACGGCAACCTTGGGCTTATCCCGGGCCTGTTGACCAAAGAGAAGCTCCTCCACGAGTTGGACCGAGCACCTGGTGGGCTGGAGTTCTTTGCCACCACCACTCCCGAGGCCATCCGCGCCAACATGCGCGACGCGTGGGGCAACGCCCCCGAGTTGCCGCTGCTCACCGGACACCCACTGCTCTATGACCTCATCGATGATGAGCGCTTGGACCCAGTGCTGCTTAACGCTGCCAACCGGGTGCTCTTGCGAGTACTCGGCTACAGCTCGGCTTTGTTCCTAAAGGAGCACAAGGAGTTCCACGGACTCGTTCAGCGAGCCTTGGCTGCCACGCAGTCCAAAGCCGACCGCGAAGCCCTGGAAGCTCTTAACGCCCTGCCGTACTTTGTCGTGCAGCCGGCTTTGCTCCACGCCCCGAGCGTGCGCAATGCCGCCGGCCGGATCCGTGGAGA
>Ga0214192_1000343_pt1 | contig 29559 bp, 28 predicted proteins | sample TroBogEpilimnion_44_FD_153030 | JGI IMG/M metagenome (GOLD analysis project Ga0214192, IMG submission 153030) | Freshwater microbial communities from Trout Bog Lake, WI - 29JUL2008 epilimnion | ecosystem: Environmental > Aquatic > Freshwater > Lake > Epilimnion/Euphotic zone | place: Trout Bog... | reverse complement strand
ATTGCGCTCGACCGGCCCACGCCGGATTTCGCCGCTGTCTTCACCCGGAACGCCCTGCCGGGCGCCCCGATCGTGATCGGCCGGCAACGGCTCGGCGAGCCGACGCTCGGGGCCGTCATCGTGAACAACAAGGTGTCCAACGTCTGCGCGCCCGGCGGCGTGGAGGCCTCGGAGAAAATCTGCGCGGAGACGGCGCGACTGCTCGGGCTGCAGGCCGGGCAGATCCTGCCCAGCTCCACCGGTGTCATCGGCTGGGGCCTGCCCGTGGACGCAATGATCGGAGCCTTGCCCGCGGCAGCCGGCGCCCTGGCGGCCGGATCCATCCTTCCGGCCGCAGAAGGGATTGTGACCACCGACCTTTATCCGAAAATCCGCCGGGCCGACCTCGGCGGCGGCAGCATCGTCGGCATCGCCAAGGGCGCGGGCATGATCGAGCCCAACCTGGCCACAATGCTGGTCTACGTCCTGACGGATCTCGCCGTGCCGCGCGCCGCCCTGCGCGCGATGCTCACGCGGGCGGTGAACGCGACCTTCAACGCCATCAGCGTCGACAGCGACACCAGCACGTCGGACACCGTCGCGCTGATTTCCTCCGGACGCGTGGCCGGCGTGGACCACGCCGCCTTTGAGCAGGCGCTCACCGCGGTGTGCCGGGACCTGGCCGAGGATGTCGTGCGCAACGGCGAGGGCGTACGCCACGTGATCCGCGTGCAGGTGCAACACGCGGCCACGCCCGAACTGGCGCGGGCGCTGGGCAAGGCCATCGTCAATGCCCCGCTGTTCAAATGCGCGGTGGCGGGCAACGACCCGAACGTCGGCCGGCTCGTCCAAGCCATCGGCAAGCATGTCGGCGCCCACGCGCCCGCCACGGATTTGTCCCAGCTCCGCCTGACACTCGGCGGCATCGAGATCTTCGCCAACGGCGTGTTCCAGCTGAACCCGGCGAAGGAAATCGCGCTCGTCACCCACCTGCGCGAAGCGGAGCTCTACGCGAGCGCGCCGCCGAGGGACGGCGTGTTCACCGCGCCGATCAGCTACCCGCCGCACGAGCGCTGCGTGGAGATCGTCGTGGACCTCGGTCACGGTTCGGCCGAAACCACCGTCATCGGCGGCGATCTCACCCACGAGTACGTGAGCGAGAACGCGGATTACCGGAGCTGAGCCAAAGGTACGAGGCCAGGTTGACGAGAGACGGTTGGCCGAGGCAGGCGCGGAATCTGATCTGTGCCAGGCGGGGCAAATCTCCGCCAGACCGGCGACTCCATGTCCTTCGTCTGCGTCCTCCGATCGTACCTCTTCCCTCGAGAATCGGCCCGACCGTCGGGCCCTACTGGTTCACGTGCGCAACCGTCGCCGGCGGGAAGCCGTTGAAGTAGGTCGCCGAGGCGTGGCTGTAGGCGCCGATGTTCACGCTGTAGACAAAATCATCCCGCTGCAGGTCGGGCAGGTTTTCCGCCATCGAGACCACGTCGAGTGCGTCGCAGGTCGGGCCGAAGACGGAACAGATCTGCGTCGGGCCTTTCTTGAACGCCTTCACCGGGTATTTGCAGTGGTCGAAGATGACGCCGGAGTAGGTGTGATATACGCCGTCGTTGATGTAGTAGCACATTTTGCCGTCGCGCACGGCCTTGCCGATGACCTTGGAAACCGAATAGCCAGCCGAGGCCACGAGGAACCGCCCGGGCTCGGCGAGGATCTGGATGTCCTTCGGAAACAGCCGGTCGATCTCGGTGTTGATGACCTTGGCGAGTTCCTTGAACGGTCGCACACTGGCGTCGTACGGCGCGGGAAAACCGCCGCCGATGTCGATCAGCTTCATCTTCGTGTAACCGCGGTCCTTCGCCTCCTTGAAGACGCTCGCCGTCAGGTTCAGCGCCTGGACGTAGTTCTCGAAATTCGTCGTCTGGCTGCCGACGTGGAAGCTGATGCCCTCAACCGTGAGGCCGGCCCTGTCCGCCGCGAGGATCATGTCCACGGCCTCGCCCGGCGCCGCGCCGAACTTGGAGGACAACTCGACCATCGCGCCGGTGTTGGGCACCTGCAGCCGAAGCGCGAGGCCCGCGTCGGGCGCGTGCTGCTTGATTTTCCTGATCTCCTCAAAGCTGTCGAAGGTGACGAGCGGCTTGTACCGGTTCAGCTTCTCCAGCGTGTCGGCCGGCTTGGTCGGATTGGCGTAGATGATCTTGTCCCAGATCCACTCCTGGCGCTGCTTCGCCGGCAGGTGCTTGATGTTCTCGTGGACAATCATGAACTCCGGCATCGAGGCGACGTCGAAGCTCGAGCCTTCCTTGTACAGCGTGCGGACGATCGCGGGGTCGGAGTTGGCCTTGACCGCGAAGTAGACCTGCACGCGGGGCAGGTACTTCCGGAACTGGCGGTAGTTCTTCCGCAGCTCGTCGTGATCGATCACGAAGAGCGGCGTGCCATGTTTCCGCGCCAGTTGCTGGAGGAGGGATTGGGAGATCATTGATTCAGGGGGTTGCCCACTAATTGCGCTGATTTGCGCGAATGGAAATCCGGCTGATTCGGTTCGGGATCGGCTATTCGCGCCCGGTCGTGTGATGAGCGGGCCACCTCCTGATCAACCCGCGTCGGAGATCAGGAAGTTCTTGAACTGCCAGGGATCCTTCGGGTCGAGGTCGGGCTTGGCGTAGGCGTCGAACGTCGTGTCGCGGCGCTTCAGCGGCGTCCAGTCATAGGGCTTCGAGATCCATTTGCCGAGGTACGGCTTGGAAACCTTGAGGATGAAGTCATGCGGGAGCTCATCCGGCACGCGGACGCCTTCCATCGGATTCTTGATCATCCACATCAGCGCGGCCGTGACGGAGATCGCCACCTGCATCGTCGTCGCGTTCTGGTGCGGGACGAGACGGCGGGACTCCTCGATGCTGAGGTCGCTGCCGACCCACCAGGAATTGTACGGATGCCCCATGATGAGCGCGCCGAGGACATCGGCGCCGCTGGTGATCTCGTCATTCATGATGCGCTGGTTGACGTTCAGCTTGTAATTGTAGCCGCGCATCTCGTGCAGGGAGGAGATGGCTTCGTCGCAGGGGCAGTACGCGTAGTGCATCGTCGGGCGGTAGACGGCCTTGCCGTTCTTCCAGACCGTGAGCTTGTCGGAGATGGTGAACGCCTCGCCGTGGCGGACGACCATGCCTTGGATGTCCCAGCCCGGGACATAGGAGCGGACCCAGGTGTTGATGCCCATGCGCGCGAGGCAGATCTGGTTCTTCGGGCCGTTCGTGTGCTGGTAGGCGTACTTCGGGAGCGTCTTTTCGTGCGTGCCCCAGCCCATCTCGGCGGTGGTCGTGCCTTCCTCGCGGAATCCCTCGATCGACCACGTGTTCACGAACTCGTCGACCTGCTTCGGCTGGTCCGTGATCTGCGTGTCGCGCTCGGAGCAGTGGATGACCTTCACGCCCAGCGTCTGGGCGAGCACGTTGAACTGGCCGGTGCGGCTGAGCTCGGCGATCTTCGCGGCGGCGGCGCCCTTCACCTTCTTGTCGGCGATCAGCTTCCTGCCGATGTCGATCAGGCCCTGCTTCACAAAATGCGAGATGAGGCCGGGGTTCGCGCCGTGCTCGATGACGGCCGTCGCGCCCTTGGTCTTCCACTTCGCCAGCATCCGGCGGAGGTTCATGTGGCGCCAGTAAAGGGTCTTCTCGGTCGGGTGGGAACCGCTCTTGTAGGGATCCCAGAGCTCGGTGGACGTGTTGATGTACATCACGCCGTGGTCGCGGCACCACTGCAGGATCTCAAGCGCGTCAATGTTCCAGGCGAGGTCGATGAGAATGTCGCCGGCGCCCACGTGCTTCGCGAGCAGCTTGCCCATGTTGTCCTCGGTCACGCGGTCGCGCACAAAGCGGACGCCCTTGGCGGTCCATTTCTTGAGCTTGGCCGCGCGGTTTTCGAAATCCATGACCGTGACATTCTTCGCCGGCACCTTGATGTGGCGGAAGAGAATCGGCAGGGTGCATTCGGCCACGGCGCCGTAACCGACGAAGAGGATTTTGTTTTTGAATTCGATCATGATGGCGGGACTTGGCGTCACACGAAACGGAGGGGGCGACTGCCCCGGAAATTTTTACCGCTGGGTGACACTGGAGCGCAAACTCTGCGCGACGCGCGCGCGCAGTGACAAGAGTTTTTCCACCCCGGCGGCCAGTCGTCACACGTCACGGGCGGTCGGGCCGGTTTATCCACAAAAAGGCCCGCGCTGCCAGGCGCGGGCCGGAGGATTGACGACTGACTGGCGGAGGCGCCGGGATCAGTAGGTGTAGGCGTAGCTGATGCTCAGCACGCCGCGGCCGACCGCGCCCGTGTTGGTCACCTTCGGCGTTCCACCCTGCTTCAGATAGTTGCCCGACCCCTCGGTGTAAGCCCAGCCCACCGTCAACTTGGAATCCTTGTTCACTTGGAACGGGGCGCTGACACCGACGAGCCAGTAATTGCCCCAGTTCTTGACCGAAGGCGTGGTGTCTTCAGCCGCGTCAGTCCACTCGTACGTGCCGACGGTGGCGGCAAAATCGAGTTCCGTTCCGGCATCCTTGAGCGGAACCGCATAAGCGGCGTTCAGTTCCAGCGTCGGGCCCTTGAGCACAAAGTCATAGTAAACCTTCGGGGTCAGCTTAAGCGCGGAAATGGAGTAATTGAAGGCCAGGTTGGGTTCAAACGTGGCTTGGTAGAATCCGTTGCCCTTGACCGCATTGGGGTAGGTATAGAGCGTGTAGCCGGGCACCAGTGAGGAGATATCCTTCTGCACCTCGAAGGTGTAGGATCCGTAAAAATCGAACTCCGGATCGGACTGACCGGGGACCTTGTTGGCCAGAGGGGTATTATTCCACACTCCGACGGCGAGATTGCCGTTGTCGTATTCCAGCGAAGGCTCGAAGGCGAGTCCGCCCAGGCGGACGCCTCGGAACATGTATTGGGAGGCGATGGAAGGCGTGACCGTCCATGACGCACTGGAGGCCGCATCGGCCGCAGGCGCGGCTGCAGGTGCCGGCGCCGGTGCCGGTGCCGGGGTGGCCGCAGTCTGGGCGGAGGCGGTTAGTGCGCCCAACAAGAGGACGGCGGTAAGGATAACTGGGCTGTTTTTCTTATTCATTGGTTTGGGTTGTAGTTCACTCCACGGGGCGGGCCGACATGAAAAATTGCGCCCGCGGGCAGCGCATTTGGACAAGTCTCCTGCCCTAGCTAATTAATGAGCGGGTCAGGATAAGCAGAAACCAAGCCAACAGCGTCGCGGAGCGTTTCTAACCATGCAATTAGGTGGAAACCATGACCCTGATGACACGGTATCCGAGAGCCGATATTTTGCGATCAACCGGAACTGGTAGGCTGCTTGGCAAGCATGCTGCTACCGGATTATGGGCTTAAAACACCCGGTTCCGGCCTAACCGTAGTCGCTGTCATCTAGTATAATAGAAAACACCCATGCACAAAGGCTTAAAGTTCCCTGCGGCCTTATCCCGCTGCCGATCTTGGCGAGCAGTCACCGATCACCGCCCTGGCATGGACCGCGATATCGGTCACCCTCTCCAGCCCTCGGCCAAATTTGCCGGCCGCGGCATCGAATACCACCCGCCGGGTCGGCTTAATCAGGGTCGATAATCGTCCATGAGCGGTTAAACCGCCCATCAATCCCCGTCATGCACCTGACTCCCCGCGAACGCGAAAAGCTCCTGATCGTCACCGCCGCCGATCTGGCCCGCCGCCGCCAGGCCCGCGGCCTGAAGCTCAACTACCCCGAGGCCATCGCCATCATCACCTATGAGATCATCGAGGGCGCTAGGGACGGCAAGTCGGTCGCCGCGCTCATGAGCTACGGCACCACCATCCTCAAAGCCTCCGACGTCATGGAGGGCGTGCCCGAGATGATCCACGACGTGCAGGTCGAGGCGACCTTCCCCGACGGCACCAAGCTCGTCACTGTCCATCATCCGATCAGATGAATTTGGATTTTCGATTCTCGATTTTGGCTTGGAGCGGCCAATGTTCTGCCGTCCGTTCCGTTTGCGGGTGGAGCTCCACGCAATCGAAAAACGAGAATGCAAAACCGGAAATCCCATGATCCCCGGCGAAATCATCGTTGCCGACGGCGCCCCGCCGCTCCCGGCCAATGCCCACCTCGCGACCGTGTCGCTTACGGTCGCCAACACCGGCGACCGCCCGATCCAGGTCGGCTCGCACTATCACTTCTTCGAGACCAATGAGGCCCTTCGTTTCGACCGCGCTGCGGCCCGCGGATTCCGGCTTAACATTCCGGCCGGCACCGCCGTGCGGTTCGAGGCCGGTGAGACCAAGCAGGTCGAGCTCGTGGCGCTCGCCGGCCTCCGCGAGGTCTATGGCCTCAATGCCCTGATCAACGGCCGACTCGATGCGAAGCCGGTGAAAAAACCAAGGCCAGCTAATGGGGGACCCCGGAAAGCAGGAAAGAAACGCTGAGGCCGGCTACGGGTTCCTGATTTCCTGAGTTCCCCATCACATCAGTCCTTATCCCATGCCGCTCAAGCTCTCCCGACGCCAGTACGCCGAGATGTTCGGACCCACCACGGGCGACCGCGTGCGGCTCGCCGATACTGAACTGTTCGTCCAGGTCGAGCGCGACCTGATCGCCGAGGGCGGCGGGTACGGCAACGAGATCAAGTTTGGCGGCGGCAAGGTCATCCGCGACGGCATGGGCCAGTCGCCCACGGCGCGCGACGCCGAGGCGCTCGACCTCGTCATCACCAACGCCCTCATCCTCGATCCGCTCCTCGGCGTCATCAAGGCCGACCTCGGCATCAAGCACGGACTGATCGTGGGCATCGGCCATGCCGGCAACCCGGGCATCCAAAGCGGCCTTGGCTCGGTCTATCCCGACCCGCGGACGAAGAAGAAAAACCCGATGATCGTCGGCGCCGCCACCGAAGTCCTCGCCGGTGAGGGCTGCATCATCACCGCGGGCGGCATCGACACCCACATTCACTTCATCTGCCCCCAGCAGATTGACGAGGCCATCTCCGCCGGCATCACCACCATGCTCGGCGGTGGCACCGGCCCGGCCACCGGAACCTTCGCCACCACCTGCACACCGGGCGCCTGGAATCTGCACCGCATGCTCGAGGCCGCCGAGGCCTACCCGATGAACCTGGGTTTCCTCGGCAAGGGCAATTGCGGCACCGCCGCGCCGTTGCGTGAACAGGTCCTGGCTGGCGCCATCGGCCTGAAGCTGCACGAGGACTGGGGCACCACGCCGGCCGCCATCGACGTCTGTCTCGGCGTGGCGGACGAACTCGACGTGCAGGTGGCCATTCATACCGACACCCTGAACGAGTCGGGCTTCGTCGAGGCCACCATTGCGGCCTTCAAGGGCCGCACCATCCACACGTTCCACTCCGAGGGCGCGGGCGGCGGCCACGCGCCCGACATCATCCGGGTCTGCGGCGAGGCCAACGTGCTGCCCTCGTCCACCAATCCAACACGCCCCTTCACGGTCAACACGATCGACGAGCATCTCGACATGCTCATGGTCTGCCATCACCTCGACTCCAAGATCCCCGAGGATGTCGCCTTCGCCGAATCGCGAATCCGGCCCGAGACCATCGCGGCGGAGGACTGCCTGCACGATCTCGGCGCCATTTCCATGATGTCGTCCGACTCCCAGGCAATGGGCCGCATCGGCGAGGTGATCATCCGCACCTGGCAGACTGCGCACAAGATGAAGGTCCAGTTCGGCGCGCTCGCCGGCGGCTCACATCCGGCCGCCGACAATTTCCGCGCCCTCCGCTACCTCGCGAAATACACGATCAACCCGGCGGTTGCCCATGGGATTTCCCACATCGTCGGCTCGCTGGAGGTAGGCAAGCTCGCTGACCTCGTCCTGTTCAAACCCGCGCTCTTCGGCGTGAAACCCGAGGTCGTGCTCAAGGGCGGATTCATCGCGTGGGCCAACATGGGAGACCCGAATGCATCCATCCCCACGCCCCAGCCGACCTTCTACCGCCCGCAATTCGGTGCCGCCGGCCGGGCCGTGACCTCGACCAGCCTGACGTTTGTCAGCGAGGCCTCGCTGCACAACAAGTCCGGCCCGAAATCCCTCGGACTGCGGCGACGCCTCGCGGCGGTGAAGGACTGCCGTGGCATCGGCAAGCAGGACATGGTGCTCAACGACGCACTCCCCAGGATCGAGGTCGATCCCGAGACCTACACCGTCAAGGCCGACGGGCGCGTCCTGACCTGCGAACCCGCCAAGGTGCTGCCGATGGCGCAGCGCTACTTCTTGTTTTGAAACCGGGCGACTGCTTGAGTCCGGCCATGCAGCTTGTGTCAGGTCCCGTCGGATCGGTGGATGCCTCGCTTCCCGAGGTGGCCCTGCGCGTGGCCCGGCAGACGCTGGCGAAGCGCCTCTGGCGCGGTCGCGCCGAAGACCAGGCCGAGTTTGGCTTCGAACTGGCCGTGCCGTTGAAAGACGGCGAGGCTTTCTGGCAGACAGCCGCCGCCCGCTACGTCGTCCGCCAATACCCGGAACCCGTCGTGGAAATCCCCCTCGAGGTGGCGCCTTCCGCTGCCGCCGGCATCGGTTGGGCAATTGGCAACCTGCACCTGGAACTCGCCGCCGAATCCTCCCGTTTGCTCGCACCCGACGAGCCTGCCGTCCGCCAGCTGTTGGACCGGCTGAAGGTCCCGTTCCGCGCCACCACAGCCGTTTTCCGTCCCGGACGCTTTGCCCGGGGTCCCAAACCTGCCCATGAACTCGGTCCCAGCCATCAGCACTGACGCCGCGTGGCTCTGCGGCCTGCTGCAGGCCGGCGATTCCTTTTATCCAACGGGCAGTTATGCGCACTCATTCGGACTGGAAGGTCTGGTCCAAGCCGGGGTCGTGCACGACCGCGCCACCCTGCGGCAATTCCTGCTGTTGTCCGTGCTGCCGGCGCTGCGCCAGGCCGAGCTGCCGCTCGCCATCCACGCCTGGCAGGCTTTGGCCGCTCCCGATTGGATTCGCATTGGCGAACTCTCTCAGCTGTCCGCTGCACTCAAAACCGCCCATGAAGCGCGGACTGCGACCGACAGCATCGGGCGCCAGCGGGCCGAGCTGCTCGCCACCTTGCGGGCCGATCCGCTGGCCCAGGAATACCTGGGCCGCGCCATGGCGGAAGGATGGCCCTGCTCGACCGCGATTTCCGCAGCACTCGAGGGCCGGGCTCTCGGTGCGCCGCTGGCCGCGGTGCTCGCCGGGATTTATTACACCACCATCTCATCCCAGCTTTCCGCCGCAATGAAACTCCTCCGCCTTGGGCAGAACGCGAGCCAGTCGCTGCTGACCGAGTTGCTGGCCCAGGCACCGGCCCTCATCGCCGCGGCCGGGCAGGTGACATTCGAGGATCTCGGCTGGTTCAACCCCTGGCTCGACATCGCCGCCGCGCGGCACGAGTCCGCCAACGCGCGGATGTTCATTTCCTGATCATGCCCTCACGCCCCCCCCGCATCGGCATCGGCGGCCCGGTTGGTTCCGGGAAGACCATGCTCTGCCTCAAGCTCTGCCAGCGCTTGCGCGAACACACCTCAATGGCCGTCGTCACCAACGACATTTACTGCTCCGAGGATGCCACCTTCCTGATCCAGCAGAGCGCGTTGCCCGCGGAGCGCATCGCCGGCGTCGAGACGGGGGGTTGCCCGCACACGGCCATCCGCGATGACACCACCATGAACGAGCAGGCTTGCCAGGCGCTTGAGCGGAAGTTTCCCGACCTGCAGCTCCTGCTCGTGGAGAGCGGCGGCGACAATCTCACGGCGACATTTTCCCCCGAATTAGTGGACGCCTTCATCTACGTCATCGACGTCGCCGAGGGCGACAAGATGCCGAGAAAGGGCGGTCCTGCGATCCGGTTCAGCGATCTGCTCATCATCAACAAGATCGATCTCGCCCCGCTCGTCGGCGCCGATCTCGGTGTGATGGAGCGCGACTCGAAGCTCCAGCGCGGCGCCCGGCCGTTTCTGTTCTGCGACCTGAAGCGCGAGCATAACCTCGATGCCGTCATCGCCTGGATCGAGCATGAGGTGCTGTTCGCCCGGAAGGCGCAGCGGTAGGGCGAATCCTCCGGCTGAGCCGCGGCTCTTCGGAACGACCCGCCCAACCCATCCCACCCATGGCTGAATTTTCGGGACATCTCTCGCTGCTAGGCGCCACGCGCGCCGACGGCCGCACCATCCTGGGCGGACAGTCGTTTCGTGCGCCATATCATCTGAGCAAGCCGTACTGGGACGCCGACGCGCAGGTGCTGCTCGTGCAGATCGTGAATCCCACCGCGGGCATCCTCTCGGGGGACCGGCTTGAGTCGGACATAAGCGTGGGGGCAAACGCCGCGCTTCTGGTCACCACGCCGAGCGCTAGCCGCGTTTTCAAGATGAAGACCGGCACGGCCGAGTGCCGCCAACATTTCACGGTCGCGAAGGGCGGCTGGCTGGAAGTGTTGCCCGAACCACTCGTGCCGCATCGCGGCTGTCACTACCGTCAGGCCACACGGATCGACGTCGAGCCGGGCGGAGAACTGCTTTATGCCGACTTGCTTCTGCCCGGCCGCGTCGCGCATGGCGAGGCCTGGGGTTGGGGGCAGCTTTGCCTGGAAACCGAAGTGCGGCGCGGCGGGGAGCTCATCCTGCGCGAGCGCTTCGCGCAGACCGGCGCAGAATTGCACGCGCTGGCCGAGTTGGCGGGTTCGGGTCCGGAAGCATGCTTCGGCAACGCCGTGCTCCTCGCGCCGGAGGCCGCCGGTGACGCGACGTGGCGGGCGGCGTTAACGGCGTTGCACGGCAACGGACTGTGGGTGGGAGTGAGCCCGCTGCGCCGCGGTGGCTGGAGCATCAAGTTTGTCACCCAGCATAGCCTGCAACTGCGCAGCACGCTGCGCGCGATCCGCCAGATCCTCAGCGGCAGGTTTCCCCGGCTGGCCTGCGATCCGCGGAAACTGTGATGTGGTTAGGGCGCGTTAAGCGTAACCCGCCCCGCCGCTCAGAGCGCGAACAACACCACACCGGAAGCGGCGATGGCCCATCCGGCAAGCTTCGTTGTCTTGGTTGAAAAACAGGCGGCGCCCATTCCCAGGCCCACACCGACAGCGTGCAACAACGCGGTCGCGACCACAAAGCCGGCACCATAGCTGAGCCCACCGGCCGTGGCGGGCATTTCCGCGCCGTGAGCGATACCGTGGAACACCGCGAAAATCCCGACGAGCGTCATGCCTGCGGCCACCGGGAGCCGCACCGCGGTCGCAATCAGCAGGCCCAGCACGAGGACCGAGGCCGCGATGCCCTGCTCGACGCCGGGAAGCATCAGGCCCGCATGACCCACAGCCGCGCCCAGCGCCATCACACCCACAAAGGCCGAGGGGACCAGCCAACGGGCGCGCCCGCCGAGTTGGGCCGCCCACAGGCCGACCGCGATCATTGCGAGCAGATGATCCCAGCCCGAGAGCGGATGCGCGAAGCCGCCGCTGAAATCCCAGACAAGTCCATCGCCTTCGTGCCCGGGATGGGCCTGCGCCAGCGGTGCTGTGACCAACAGCCAGGACAGAGTACGGAGCAGTCGTGAGCGGGTTCTCATGACAATAAGTGAAGCAGATCACGTTCCACTTCGCCATCCTGCAGTCACGGTCCAGCATCGCCCCACCCAGGCACAAAAAAGCCGCCGGCGCACAGGGCGAAAGCGGCTGGGAGAGGAAGGTCGGAGCGGTTTAGCGCTTCGAGAACTGGAAGCGCTTGCGGGCGCCCGGCTGGCCGGGCTTCTTGCGCTCTTTTTCGCGGGGATCGCGGGTGATGTGACCGGCCTTCTTCAAGGCGGCACGCAGTTCGGGATTCAGCTTCTGTAGGGCGCGGGCGATACCATGCGCAACCGCCCCGGCCTGGCCGGCGACGCCGCCACCGGCGACATTCGCAGTCACGTCGATCTTCTCGCGCAGCTCAACGGTGAGCAGCGGGGCGTAAGCCTGCTTGGAGAAGTTCTCGTGGGAAAAATAGCTGTCAAAGTCACGGCCGTTGCAGACCAGCTTGCCGGAACCCTCGGTCAGGCGGATGCGGGCGGTGGAGGTCTTGCGGCGGCCGGTGCCGAGGAAAATGGTGGTGGCGGTGCTCATGGACGGAAATTAGACGGTCGTTTTGACGGGATTCTGCGCCTCGTGCGTGTGCTTCGGCCCGGCAAAAACGTGGAGCTTCGTCAGCATCTTGGCGGCGATCCGGTTCTTCGGCAGCATGCCCTTAACGGCATGCTCGATGATGAACTCGGGATGGCGCTCGCGCATCAGGGACAGCTTGCGGTAGCTCTCGCCGCCGACAAAGCCGGAGAAAAACATGTACTCGTTCTTCTCTTCCTTCTTGCCGGTGAGGACGACCTTCTCGGCGTTGATGATCACGACGTGGTCGCCGGTATCGATCGTCGGGGTGTAGGTCGCCTTGTGACGGCCGCGGATCAGGTTGGCGGATTTCACCGCGAGACGGCCGAGCACGGTGCCCTCGGCATCAATAAGATGCCACTTGGACTGCACCGTCTCCTTTTTGGCGAGGAAGGTTTTCATGGGAAAAGAGGCCAAGAGCTAGGGTTTCGCGGAAGAGTGTCAACCCTCGTTTTCTGCGGGCGGAAACCACCCCACGCCGGCCAATCCCAGCCTTGTTTCGGACCACGGATATGCGAGCGTAGGAGCAACTTGTCATGAACCATCGCTCCACCCTCCTGGCCGCCGGGTTATTTGGCTTCAGCGGCATCGCCTTCGGGGCGTTTGGCGCCCATGCCCTCCGGGACTGGCTGGCGGAACGGGGGATGACCGTCGCCTGGGAGACGGCCGCCCGTTATCAACTTCTCCATGCCATCGCCCTCTTCGGGGCCGCCATCTGGTCCCGGCAGACCCAAGGGGCCGCCCAACGCCGCGTCAACTGGGCGGCCGCCTGCTGGTCGGCGGGAATCGTGCTTTTCTGCGGGTCCCTGTACGGGCTGGCCACCGGCGGCCCCCGCTGGCTGGGCCCCGTGACCCCGCTTGGCGGACTTGCCTTCATGGCCGGCTGGGTCTGCCTGGGCACCGCCGCCTACGCCAAAGAAACGTGAACCCCATGCACCTGCCCGCCGATCTGCGCGGCCTGCTGGAGGCGGCGCGCCGCGTGGGCCGGCCACGGATCGTGGGCGGCGGCGTGCGGGACTGGCTGCTGGGGCTCGAGCCCAAGGACTTTGACGTCGAGGTGGCAGGGGTTGACTTCGAAACCCTCCACCGCGCGCTCGCTCCGTTTGGTGCCACCGACGTCGTGGGCCGCAGCTTCGGCGTCATCAAGGTGCGCAGCGCCACGGGCGCGGAATATGATTTCAGCCTGCCGCGGCGCGAATCCAAGACCGGGGCCGGCCACCGCGGGTTCGCCGTGTCGCCGGAAGCCACGCTCAGCGACGCGGAGGCTGCGGCACGGCGCGATTTCACGGTCAATGCCATCGCCTATGATCCGTTCGGCGCTGCGCTCATCGATCCCCACGGCGGCCGGGCGGACCTGCAGGCCCGGGTGCTGCGGCATACCAGCGGCGCCTTTGCGGAGGATCCGCTCCGGGTGCTGCGGGCCTTCCAGCTTGCCGCCCGGTTCGATTTTTCCCTCGCACCCGAAACCGCCGCCCTTTGCCGTAGCATCGCGGACACCTTTGCCGAACTGCCCGTCGAGCGGGTCTGGGGCGAATGGGAGAAATGGGCGGTAAAATCAATCCGGCCTTCCCGCGGCCTCGCCGTGCTGGAGGAAACCGGCTGGCTGCGCCATTTCCCCGAAATCGCCGCCCTGCGCGGGACGCCCCAGGAGCCCGAGTGGCATCCGGAAGGAGACGTGTTCACCCACACCCAGATTTGCCTCGACGCCCTCGTGGGGCTGGAGGAATGGCAGGCCAGCGACAGCGCGCGCCGGCGGATGCTCACCCTGGCGGTACTGGCGCATGACTTTGGCAAGCCCTCGACGACCGAGCAGGCCGAGCGGCGCGGCCAGTTGCGCTGGATCAGCCCCGGCCACGAGTCGGCGGGCGGGCCGATCACCGAGGGCTTTCTCCGCCGGATCGGCGCTCCGCTCGAACTCGATGCGCCCGTCCGCGCACTTGTGGTCGATCACCTCGCCCACCACCACGGGCAGACGGAATTCACCGATTCGAGTGTGCGCCGGCTCGCCCGCCGGCTTGCGCCGGCCACGATTGATGACCTCGCCCTCGTCATGCTGGCCGATCACGGCGGCCGCCCTCCCCTGCGCTCGCCCGAAACCCTCGCCCGGATCGGGCAGTTGCGGACCAAGGCCCATACCCTGGCGCTCGAAAGCTCGGCCCCGCGACCGCTCGTGCTCGGCCGGCACCTCGTGGCGCTGGGCCGCGCGCCGGGGCCGGACTTCAAGGCCATCCTCGATGCGGCCTTTGAAGCCCAGCTCGACGGAGCCTTCACCGACGAAACCGGCGGCGTGGTCTGGTTAAGAAACCATCTCGGTCAGCACTAGCCCGGCGGCACCGACGGCGAGCGGGCCGTCGGACAGGATCTTGGCACGCAGACCGCCATTGCCGCGCAGCCACTCCTCGGCGCCGGGCCCGACAGCCTGGTTCATCCAGTAGCAGGGCTTGGACTCCCCCGAACCCTCAAACTCCACGCCGCCGAGCGAAAACCGCCGGCCGATGAGTGCAGTGAGGTCCAGTCCGGCAACGACGGCATTCCGGCGGAATGCGCCGGGCGAGAGGGCGGGAATCGCGAATTGCCGCCGGGCCGCGTCAAAAATCTCCCAGGCGAAAAACGTGATCTGCCCCTTGTAGTCTTCCTTGTAGTCGAAGAACCGGTCGCCCTCGATGCCCCGGCCGGCCCGGCACATGATTTCCTTAACCTCGACGGTGGCATGCTCTCCCGCCGACTGGCCGTGCCGGCCGAAAAAATTATGCCCCGGTGAAACAAAGAGGTGATGAATCCGGACATTCACGCGCCTGACAGTACGCCGGGCTTTACGCCTGACTCAAGACCCGGATAAATCCCCGCATGTCCGCCGCCTATTCCCCGATCCGCGCCTTCCAATGGGACCTCGCCCGCCAAGTGGAACGGCTGGACTGGCTCCTCGCCCAGTTGCCGCGTTATGCCGGCTGGGGTTACCAGGAGTTGCACCTGCATCTCGAGGACGCGGTGCACTACCCAAGCCTGCCCGGCGTCGCCCGGCGCGACGCCTACAGTTACGCCCAGTTCACGCGGCTGGTCAACGAGGCGACCCGCGTGGGCATCAAGGTCGTGCCCATCGTCAACCTGCTCGGACACACCCAATATCTCATCAAGGTCCCCGAACTCCGCGATCTGAACGAACTGCGCGCGGCCGATGGTTCGCCCATCCCCGGTGGCCAGATCTGCCCGCTGCATCCCCGCACGCTCGAGATCGCCGAGAAACTCTTGCGCGACATGGCGCCATTCTGCACCGCCGGCAAGGTGCATGTCGGCCTCGATGAGTCCTTCCAGCTGGGCCAGCATCCCTTGAGCAAGGCGGAGATCGCGCGCATCGGGCTGGCCGCGCACTTCGCGGGACACGTCAACCGGCTGCATGCGCTCACGCGTTCCATGGGGCTTCGCATGGGCATGTGGGCCGACATGCTGTACTTTCTGCCCGACGCAGTTCCGCTGCTGCCGACGGATCTCATCGCGTACGAGTGGTATTATTACGGGTTCCCGCGCCGGCCGCGCGTGGAACTCTTCAATTTCGCCGAGAGCGATCTGGGCGAGCGCCTGCGGGCGCGCGGCATGACGGTGTGGGGCTGCCCCATGAACGGCTCGGCCCGGTACGAACCGATGCCGCATTTTACCGATCGAATGGAAAACATCCTGTCGTGGTGGCGGCATGGCGAAAAACTCGGCACCGAAGGCCTGCTGATCTCCTCGTGGGAGCCGTTTCGTCTGGCCATGGAGTTGACAACCGTCGTCGACGCCGCCGCCGCCTCGCTGTGGCTGGATCCGGGCGTGACGGATCCGAAGGAAATGATGACGCGTGGATTTGCCCGGGTGTTTGGCCGAAGCTCCGCCAAGAGGGCGGCGCGGGTGGCGCTGGCCAGCGACCGCTATCCTTTCGGCGGCTACCCGCGTTGGCAGATCAACGAGCGCTGGGACACGGTGTCGCGGCGCGAGCCGCTCGCCCCTTTTCTGGCCGAAGAGCGGTTTTGCCGGCAGGCCGCGGGAAAACCGCCCCAAGGCTACGCCGCCCTACCCGCGCCGTTGCGCACGAGTTTGGCGTTCCGCCATTACCTCGCCGTGCGCGACGTATTCGTACGCCGGGCCGCCCGGGGACTCGCAAGCGCGGCTGAGGCCAAACTTTTCGCCAAGGCGCTGGTCGCAGGGCGCCGCGCCGCCCGGGCCATGTGGCGTTTCACCCGCGACCGCCGGAAAGGCGGAGCCAACGAGCTGATCCTGGCGAACGACGCCAAGCGATTCCGGGCCTGGCAACAAGGCAAGCCGGTGTTCGGGAGCGGCTGGCAGCTGTGTTACAAGGTGAAGGACTTCGCCCCGGCGCTCCATCTCGTCGCGGTGGAGCAACGGCAATCCGACGGAACTTGGCTGAGCCAACAAGAATGCCTGACCATCGAATTCCAGACCCGCGCAGCTCAACCTCGTGGCCATATCGTGCGCGAGCATGCCGCCCCGGTCCCTTGGGATGATCGAGACCCCAAGCCCCGTCTGCGCATCGTGGTTCGTGGCATCGGCCAGGTCATGATCAGCGATATCGCACTGACCGACGGGTCGACCGTCCTACGCGCCCGGGGGTGGGGATCAGGCCGCTGGCGACGCTTGGGTGAAGCCGCGCCGCACGCTGGATTGCCTCCGCTGGTCTGGGACGTAAATCGCGGCACCCTTGAGCTCCATTTTTAAGCAGGCTGCAGCAGATAGCGGCCGCTCGGCGCCGACCCGGCCCATTCCGATTCAAGACGTTGCGCGGCTTGAATGAGCTGCGATTCATCCGCAATCCATCCGCCATTCGTTCGTCATTCGTTCGTCAGGAGCACAAAAAAAGCGCCCTCCCGGTGAAGGGAGGGCGCCGAGGTCAGCGGGTGGTTAAACCCGATGCTTAGAATTTATACTTCAGGTCGACATACCAGACCCGACCGAAGGGGCTGTAGGCGCTCCCGTCGAACGGGGGATTGCCGAACACATTCGGATCCAGCGGGGGATTCTGGCCGGTCAGGTTATTGCAGCCGAGGTTGACACTCAAACCCGCAAGGGCCGGGTTCAAAACCTCGCCGAGGTCAAACCGGGTCTGCAGATCGAGCACATTATACGCCGACTCAATTCCGCCTTCCATGTCAGGAACCTTCGGAATGTGCGTGTAGCCAAGCGTGGCGCCAAAACCCTTATAGGTCCAGTCCACGGTCGAATACGAACGCCAGTGCGGCAGGGTGCCGTCATCAGCATATCCGGCATAATCGGTGCCCGGGTCAGTCGGACCGGTCTTGATGAAGAAGGTCCGGAGGTTGGCCCAGCTGCTCTCAACCGTAAACCGGCCGTACTTTTCCCACGGCAGGCGATATTTGACGTGCAGGTCGAAACCATCCTGGTTGATGCCACCGATATTGACCAAGCTTTCCAGCACGTAGATGTTGGTCAGGTTGGTAGAAACCTGGCCGGGGGCCGTGACTTGCTTGCCGCCGAGATTGGCGAAGTTGTTCACGGTGACATACGGCGCAAACGGCGAGGCCGGTCCATATTGCTCAACCGACTGCATCATCGTGAGAGCGCTGGCCGGAGATGAAATCACGTCCGTTTGCTTGATGTTGTAGTAGTCGATCGTGAACTCCAAGCCCTTGACGTATTTCGGCGAATAGATCGCGCCGATCGTGTAGCTCTTCGCGTGTTGCGGGGTCAGGGAGGAATTGGATCCACCTGCCTGCATGGCCTGAAGGTTGGGGAACTTGGTGCCCGTCGCCACGCCCGCGGAATTGTAGGCGTTCAGGCCACCGGGGCTCGACGTGAAGCCCGAGCTCGACGGACCGTACAGATCGTAGAGTGTCGGGGCCTCGAAGGACTTGCCGACCGTCGCCCGGAAGGCGAAATCGTCGTTCATCGGCAAATAACGGATGCTGTACTTCGGCACCGTGACCGTGTTGCCACCACTGTAGATTTCATGACGCAGAGCGCCGTCCAAGGTGATCAAATAGGCTCCCGGGATCGCATTCTGGGGGCTTGTGATCGGCACCTTGATTTCAGCGAATTGGCTCTCGATCGTGTCACCCTGCGCAAACGGGTTGATCGACGTGCCGTTGTTCCACAGCGACGTTCCGGTGGCAGCTTGGACCAAGCTGTTGTAATCCGCCGTCGCGCTGAGGGTTTCCTTACGGAACTCAACCCCCGCCGCGTACGAGATCTCGCCGCTCCAGATGTCCAGGATCTTGCCGTTGGCGATGAGATCGTAGGAAATCAGTTTGCTTTCGTAGATACCCACGGCGGTGCCGTAGATGTTGGCTGCGGCCAGCGTTGTCGGATTCTGGGTGATCGCAAACAGGTTGATGTTGCCGCTCGCGATACCGGCCAGCAGGGCGGAATTCAGGATCTGGTTGTAATTCAGGTTGGTCTGCCGGGCATCGTTGTAATTGATGTAGGCATCGAAGTTGAAGTACTCGTTGACCTTGCCGACCACATCGAACGTCCCGCGGTAGAAATCATTCTGCGTGGTGTAGATACGATTCGGACCAGACAGGAAACGATTGCGGATGGTCAGGCCGGATGTGTCCGTGATCGGAATCCCCGGGTCGCCCTGCAGACTCGCGATGCTCGCCGAGACTGGCTGCGGGTTGAGGACCGAGGCTGTGGCCGTGCTGGCATAAATGAAGTCAGCCTTAACGGTGAGTTTCGAACTCACATCATGGGAGACGGAGGCATCAACAATTTTCTTGTCGAGACCGCTCTGGAAGGTCGGCCTGATGCCGAGATTGAATCCGGCGGTGATGTTGTTGTTCTGAACATAGGTTCCATTGGCGACAAGGGTCGGGAACGGAACAGCCGGACCAGCCGGCGGGGTGTTCAGGCCCGACTTCAGATTATAGTACACGCCGCCCGAGGTGTTGATCACGCCCGGGTAGCTCGCCGTACCATAATAAGGATTGGTGTAGGTGAAATCCGCCTCATACAGCGGATCCGTCTTGGACCACTCGGCGGCAACCATGACCTGCGTATCCTTATTGGACGCACCCGCGATCGCAGCGACGTTTCGCTCACGGACGTAACCAGGATTGGCGGTCTTCTTGGTTACAGAGAAGTGCGTATCGAGTTCCGCACCGGTGTAATCCTTCTTCATGATGATGTTGATCACACCCGAGACGGCATCGGTGCCGTAGATCGCGGACGCGCCATCGGTCAGGACTTCAATGCGATCGACCGCCGAGATCGGGATGAGGTTCAGGTCGACGAAGGTATCGCCACCCGAGGCAGCCACAGGGGACGAGGCCACCCGCTTGCCGTTGATGAGGACCAGCGTGTCCGTGTTGCGGAGGGCCGCTTGGGAACCACCGTTGTTGGAGTTGTAAGCCGTATTGGCATTATCCACACCGATGTTGCTCGCGCCCTGAATCTGGGGAACCGTCTTTTTAAGGAGATCCAGCACACTCGAGGTGATGCCGGTGGCGGTAATGTCGGCCGTGGTGATGACCTGGACGGGCATGGCCTTCGTCTCATCCGCCGCAGCCGGGATGTAGGAACCCGTCACCTCGAATTTTTCGAGAACGACAGCCGAATCGGAATCTTTGGCCGGAGCAGCAGCGGTCGTCTGGGCATAGCCCGAAACCGCGAGTAGACCTGAAGCCGTCAACAGTGACAGCGCAGTCATGAACTTCCGCGAACGGAGGTTGTTCATAGTCATAGTTTTATCAGTTTGTGTTGTGGTGTTTGAGAAGTTAACCGGCTTGGGACCATGTTGAACTTGGAAAAATGCTGGAATGAAAAATCGGGGAATGCAATAAATTCGTTAAGTCGCATTATTTGGCGGTTAGATGGCATGAATTCCACGCCGAAGGGGTACGGTTGAAACCTGGCCCGGACCCGTGACCTGATGACCGCCCTGATTGGCAAAATTGCCAACCGTAACATACGGAGCGAACGGCGAAGCCGTGCCGTATTGCTCTACCGACTGCAACATTGTCAGATCAGAGGCCGGAGTGGAGATCACGTTGCTCTGCTTGATGTTGAAGTAGTCGATCGTGAACTCGAGCCCCTTCACGTACCGCGGCGAATAGATCCCGCCGATCGTGTAGTTCTTCGCCGTTTGCGGAGTTAACGAGGAATTGGAACCGCTCGCCTCAAAGGTTTGCAGGTTGGGGAATTTCGCCCCCGTGGCTACACCCGCAGCGTTGTAGGCATTCAAGCCTCCGGGGCTGTTGCTGAAGCCCGAGCTGGAAGGTCCGTAAAGGTCGTACAGCGTCGGAGTCTGGAAGGACTTCCCGGTCGTGGCACGAAATCCGAAGTCCTCGTTCACCGGCAGGTACCGGATGCTGTACTTCGGCACGGTGACCGTGTTGCCACCGCTGTAGATTCCCGCGAACGACCTTCCCGCCAACAATCCGGATGCGGCCCTTGGGATTAGTGAAGTAACGCTGTTCAGCGATGCTGTGCGGTGCAGTATCCCAACCGGCCACCTGAAGCAGCGGAACGACATATTTTCGACAGGTGTCAGCTTCGTTCATTTGGTTAAGCGGCGCGGGGGTCGCGGCAGGATTGGATGGCACCTTGGGATGCAGCGAGCGTTTCCGTGCGGTGGAACGAACCCACGCGAAGCGAGCGGGGCTTCGCTCAGAAGAATACCGCGGCCGGCTGAGAAATCGACGGCCTTGAAATCCTGCACGATCCAACCGCACGCGAGGAGTTGGGCGTCGATCTGCTGGCGGGCGGCGGCTTCGGGGGTCATGGCTGGCTGGAGGGTGAACAAACTCCTCGGTAGAAGCGGTGAAGATTGTTCCCGAGCATCGCGGCGCAAAATGCGGCAAGAGGCAAGTGTTGCCGATTGCCAGAATCTCGGTGGTTCGGCGAAGTCGGCATACGACGGAGAGCGGACGACGGGGCCAGCCGACTACGCCTCACTAGGCGCGAAGACGATTGCATCCGGCCAGAATCATATGTCCCGCTGGCTCGAAGTAATCCTTGAACATTACCTTGGCGCCTTGGGTGACCGACCGCGTTGATTCTTGCCTCAACTGCGCGCAACCGCTCCCACAAATCTTCGAATGTGGGCGGCCGGACCATGAAAAAATCCTCCATCTTCCCGTAGTCCGTCTCCACCTCTGCCCGTCGGGCGCCCGGCGGCACCAACCGGAAGCTGCCTCCCGGCATCGCGCCCATATTCGCCTCTGGCGGCGTTGGACGTTGCGGCCACCTCGCGCAAGCGCCCCGTGATCTTTGCCCGAGACCTGTTCAATTGGCAGTCAACTTCCGACCGGCGGTAAAGAAAACGCTTGCGCCATTCGTTCGATTTCCGCGCGCGGCAGCCGATGGGTCGTAGCGACAGTCCGCCACTGACTGACGGCTTCTCTCGCGCGCTGAAGAATCTTGACCACCTGCGCATGTGTGAGGCCGTAGAACTCGGCGGTGGATATGGCCAGCGTCACATCGGGCGTGGGATCACTGGAGTCGATGGCCAATTGGTGGTGGGTTCGTTCGACGTTCGGATTGAGATCGTAGGCAGGCGCGAGGCGCCAGCCGTCTGCGGATAAAATGAAGCCATGGTTGCGCAGATGATCGTCCCGGTTGGAGACGAGGATGTTGAAAACGATGCGCGTCCACAGCTCGCGCAGATCCGCTTGCTTGTGCTTCGGGCTGCCGCGAGTGCTGAGAAATTCTGCGAGTTCCAGATAACTGGCGTTCTCGCCATCCTGTCGGTTCAGCAGCGTCATCGCCGACACGAAGAAGCGCCGCCGGCCGTTCGCGAGCCGGTCAAACCGGCGGCTGGCAAAGGTCCGGTGACGGCTGCCCAGACTCAAGAGCTGCGTGTCCGGGACGTTCAGGCCGGCGGCTTTGGCGAGCTGATGCACCACCATTTCCCAAGCACCGATGTCGCGACGATCCTCGCGACTCGGAAACTTGGCGATCCACAAGGCTCCCGCCGGATCGGTAAAATTGGCCTTGGGCCGGGCGCCGCCGAGTGAACTGCCGGGGGCCAGCAGGGCGGTCAGCCATTGGCGAAACTCCGGTTGCTCGTCGGCATCCGGCGCTTCGAGCGCCAGCGACGCGGCTTCGAGTTCGCGCAGCGAGGCGATGGGCGGCGCAGCCAGATGGCGATCGTTGTCCAAAAACGGCGAGTCAGCGTCCCGCCGGAAACGCAGAGCACCCATCCGGCAGCTGTCATGCACGCCGAGGAGATAGTCCCATTCGGTGAGCGTCCGGGGTGGTCGTTTTTCCTCGCGCGCCTTGAGGGTTTCGCGACGGTCGAGCAGCAAGCGGCCCCAGCGGTCGGGCGCGGAGTCCGTGAAAATCCGAAACACGCCGGCCGGCTCGCTGGGATAGCTTTCGGCATCGTGCAGTTGCAGGTCCGGATCGATTTCGAAGGTGTTCGGCCGGCGCAACCATTCGGGGTCGTAGGCGAAGGAAAAAACCGAATGACCGTGACCCGCCGCGTGGAAAAGTGTGCCCACCCGGCAGAGCGACTCGACGATGTCGGCATCCAGGCAGACATCGATTTGTTGCCGGCTGGCGCTGGCAGACTTTTTCGCACTGGCACTCATGGCAAGGAAGGTGCGGGCGGAACGGGTTCGCCGGAGTGAGCCGATGAAGGTTTTTCAGCAGCCGAAGGACGGCGTGGAGCCACCTTGCGGGTGGGCAGTTTCAAATCCTGGAGTTTGCGGCCGAGCACATCGTCGCGAGCGACGAGATCGAGATCCCCTTGCAGGCCCAGCACGCGAAGCACACTGGCGTAGGTGGCGATGCTGACGCCGGGGTCGCCTTCTTCGACGCGATAGAGGGTTCCACGGGCGACGCCGGCACGTTTGGCCACGGATTCGGCGGAATAACGCCGACGCAATCGGGCGACGCGAAGGCGCTCACCCAGCGAGGCAAGTTGGCGGGTCGCAGGCGGGAAGAGCGTGGGAGTGGTTCGTGGCATGATGTCTCATACTTTGGGCATATGATGCCTTCCTTGTCCAGAGTATAAGACGTCAATCCTCAAACGGCGGTGAAGGGGCGCTGTGGTGAAGGGGTTTACCCCGGTGGGGGTCGCCGGAGCTCCGCGCGCCGTTCCCTTCGGCGCTTTGCCACGGCGCGTCCGGCCCCGAACGCTGGCGCGCCTAACTGGGGCGACTCCGCCCCAGACCCCGCCAAAAGAACAATATTCCACCATGCCTTCCGGCATCGTGCCCGTATTCGCCTCTGGCGGCTTTGGACGTTGCGGCTTCTGGGCGCCAACCCGTTGGACTGAAATTGAAATCGCCCGGTGAAAACGTGCGCGAATCACAGCGTGTTGAGCGCGGCGAGTTCCTGAAACTCCTCCAGAATCTCCGGGTAGCGGTTGCCAAGGAAGCGCTTCACCTTGGCGTTTTCGGTGAGCCGCTTCACGTAGCGCTGGGCCGAATTGAGGTGCAGGGAGTTTTCGCCGAAATGATCCTGATGGAGCCGATAATCGCGCTCCAGCATCTCCATCTCTTTTTCCATGCGGGCGATTTCCTCCTCGGAAATTCCGTGCGCCGATTTCGGCTTGCTGCCGTTGACGAGCTGGCTGCTGGGCGTCCCGACGATGAGCGCCTCGGCATAGGCCCGCGTGTAGTTGTTGCCGGAGACCATGAGCTGCGCCATGTCGATCTGGCGGACCGGATTCGCTTTCCGGAATAATCGCAGTGCTGCCGCCGTGATCGGTTTCTCCTTCAGCAGATCGACCGCGTCGGCGTGGATGCCATCGAGCAGATTGAGACTCCCCCTGATTTTGGCGATATCGAGGTCGAGTGCCTTCGCGATTTGCTCAGGTTTAACCCCGTTGTCGACCGCGCGCAAAATCATGGCGTGCTCCTGGATGAGCGAGAGCCGATTGACCTTGTCGTTGTAGGTAAACGCATCGTCGTCGTTGGCCACGAGGCAGAACGCCTCGGTCCGGCCGAGTTCGAGCAGGGCCTTCAATCGCATGTGACCGTCGAGCAGCAGGTAGACATCGCGCGATTTCTTTTGCGGATGCACGATGAGCGGCTCGATCACGCCGACTTCGCGGATCGAGGCCAGCATCGACCGGTATTTGCCCCATGCGTAATCGCTCGGCTTGATCTGCCGGATCGGAAGAATCGCGCCCAGTGGCAGGGTGATGCCATCGAGATCGAAAGCGGCGTGGACCTTTTGCTTCATGCGGCCTGCTTCGCCCGTTCCGCCAGAAATTTTGGCATCGTTTCCAGTTTCTCGGCCCGGAGCAGATTGATGTAGTCCTCGTCTCCGACGAGCACCTTGATCGCCGCCGACACGGACAGCAGCTTCGCCTCGCAGAGCTTCGCTTTTCGGACCATGAGTTTCTGGCGCTGGGATTCGAGGCGATAGGCGCGCACGAGACTCTCGGCGCTGGTCCGGCGGCCGGAGTCACGATGCCTGGTGCCATAATTCCGGCCAAAGTGGCGCCGCTGATCGAGCACCCGCTTGAATGCCGCCAGCGTTTTCTGGTTCATGTCCTTTCGTTCGTAAGCTTCCATCAGCAGCCGCTGCGAATCTTCATCGGACGCACCCGAAATCCCGACGGCGATGGTGACGGGAATTTTGCCGTGGAGCACGGCTTCGAGGAGCCGCTCCTCGCCGTTCCGGAGCATGTTGAGGATGTCCTTCACGTATTCCTCGCCGAGCCCGGTCTTGCGGGCGATGTCGGCATGGCCGTGCCCTTGCTCCTTCATCCACTGGATCAATTTGATTTGGTCCAGTGAGCGCACCCGGCGCCGGGCGATGTTCTCAATCAGACTCGCGAGCAGTCCGTCGGTCTTCGACAGACCGCGCACGAGCGCGGGAATCTCCGTTTGCCCGAGCGCCTTGAACGCCTCCAGCCGGCCTTGCCCGCACACGAGATCGAACGATTCCACGCCGTCGTCGCCGGGTTTCCCCACCGTCACCGTGATCGGCTTCTTGAGGCCGAGCTTCGCGATGCTCTCCACAATGCGCTCGAACTTCGCCTTGTCGCGGACACGAGGGTTTACCACGCGAATCCGATCGACGGGAATCAGGCGCACCCGCGATTCGTCGGCGGGCTTCATGCGGCATCCTCCACCGAAATGCGTTCGGCCATTTCGAAGAAGAACTCGAGATTGTCGAAACGGTAGGCGTCCAGGAGCGAGTGATTGTTTTCGGCCAGCCGGAGCTTGGCGTCCGTCAGGTCGATGGCCGGGAAGAGATAGTAGTCTTTGATGGCTTGATTCGTTTCGTTCATGCGGACGGCGATGGTGAGATCGGGCCGGAAACTCTCTTCAAACCGCAGCATCCAGCGGGATGAGCCTGCCCCGGTGCGCAGGCATCGCGATAGGACCAGCGACACCGTCAGTTCCCGATCGAGGATGAGCAGCTCGGTCGCAGGGTCGCGTTCGACCGCGACGCCCATTGTGGACAGGCGCGTGATGACTTCCTGCACTGCCTCCGGATGCCGGCCGCGCAGGTAGCGGTTGATTTCAAGAAACGAATAGTCGGTTTGCGGAGTGTAGCCGACCAATTCGTAGGCGCGAACCAGACTGCCGAAACGGTGCCGGAACGCGGCGCTCGACGGCATGCTGTCCTGCTCGTCGATCAACAGCCCTGAAATCCGGCCGTGCCGTGACCACAGTTCTTTCAGCGCTTGGAGCATCTCGTCGTTTGAAAAACGTTTCGCCCGGGCGAGGATGGCTTCCTGCACCTTGGCGAACGTCAATGGGTCGACGATGGCGGGAAACGCCCGATCAGCCCGAATCCACATCTCCGGCGGATTGAGGACGTGCTTGCGCTTCAGTTTGAAGGAGGTGCGGTGATAGACGTTGTTGCCGATGTATTTTTCGTTCGTGAGCACCTGATGCACCGTGCCCCGCGTCCACGCGCGCCCCAGATCGGTGGGAATCTTCCGCGCATTGAGGGCCTCGGCGATTTCACGTTCGGTTTTCCCTTCGTCGAGAAACGCACGGTAAATCCACCGGACGGTATCCTGCTCATCGTCCGGCCCAGGCATTAACACGACCCGGTCGGTCTGAAGGCTTTTGTGTTCGCCGACTTTGAGTGTGCCTTTGGTCTTGCCGGCTTGATCGATGAGCACGCGGCGCAGACCGAACCCGGCGGCGCCGCCCTGCTTGAACCCGAGTTGGATCAGCCGGCAGGCGCCCTGAAAAACCTTGGTCGAAAGTTCACGGCTGTATTCGCCGGCCATCGAGCGCTTGACGCTCTTGATGATGTTCGAGGTCGGGCTGCCGTCGTTCTCAAATTGCTCGGCGCAGTAATGCACGGCGATGCCGGCGCGCTTGCAGATGTATTCATAGTAACCGCTTTCGTCGGCATCCTGAAAACGGCCCCAGCGGCTGACATCGTAGGCGAGGATCGCCTTGAAATCAGTTTTGCCGGCTTCGACCTCGGCGATCATGCGTCGGAGACTCTCGCGGCCTTTCACGCTGAGCCCGCTTTTGCCTTCATCGGCGAAGACTCGGACGATTTCCATGCCGCGCTTGGCGGCGTATTCCTTGATCCGGTCGAGCTGGTTCTCCGTGGAATACTGCTGGTGCTCCGTCGACATGCGCACGTAAGCCGCGACCGGGATGAGACCGCCGGTCGCGGCTGCGAGCGGTAATTGGACTTGCCCGCTCATCGTGCGTTAAGTCGTCGGCAGCAGAATCCACCGCGAGAACGCGGGACGTTCACTTGACCGACCGGACGGGCTTGCGGCGCAGAATCGCATATCCGCGCAGCATGAGCCGGCGGATTTCCTTGGCTATCGTATCTTGTAACGCAGCCCCCGAGAGCTCCGAAATTATGCCGATTTCCAGAGCGAGACGCGTGTCAATCGTATCTTGTAACGCAACGTATCTCATCATCGCGGCGAGTTCCTTGGTCAGCGTAAACTCACTGGATCGCGACCGGGCCGACCCACCCTTTTTCTTCCAATACTGCGGATGGTTTTGGCGCCAGCCGCGCACGCGGTCGTTGTTCTCCGTCCCGAGATAGTAAGCCTTGCCGCCGTTTTTTCTCAGCCATTTCTTGCGCGCCGTGCGACGACTGGCCTGGGCACATTCCCGCTTGGTGCAGAAGCGATGGCGTTTTCCGAGACGGGGATTAACGGCGAACTGCAGGCCGCAATGGGCGCAGCGCCGGGTATGATTTCGGTGACGGTGGTTTTTCATCACCGCCATCCTTCGCGCGAATAGGCAACATCGTCGGTCCCGCGTCGCGCTGGGATGACGCACAGATGCGAAGATTTCGAATCTCTGCGCGCTCTGCCAGTAGCCCGGGAGTGACCAGCGGTAACAGCGGTTGGAGTTTTCCGCGCAAAAATCCGCTGCCGCCATCCTGCCCTCGCGCGCCGAGATCGGGCAACGTGGCGCAAGAAATGCGGCGCTTTTCGGGCGGAAAGTAATCGTCAAGACTAGCCGAAGGCAGGGGAAGGCCGTGGATGGTAGGGTTTTACCCTATCGCTATTGTCTATTATAAGTGTCCAATCGTTCTTAGATGGATGTTCGCCAAGTGCCGACACTCGGCCTCGCTAACCTGATGAAAAAAATCACTGTCCTGATGGTGGATGACAACGCGGTCGTGCGAAAAGGGCTGTGCACGTTATTGGAAACGGAGGGCAATTCCGAGGTGGTCGGGCAGGCGCGGAACGGTCGGGAAGCGGTGAAGATGGCGCACACCCTGCGGCCCGATGTCATCCTGATGGACATCGCCATGCCGGTGCTCAACGGCTTCGAGGCGACGCTCCAGATTCTCGCCGCCAACCCCGAGCGGTACGGCAGAGTAAGCGTGCCGACCGGGGCCATCGCTGAGGATCACACCATGACGCTCGACGTTATGGGCGTCTCGGTCGGATTCACTCACGGCCATCAGATCAAGGGCGGAGCGCCGACTTGGTGGGTCAAGCAGGCCCACGGACGACAGGAGATAGGCCACGCCGACATCCTCGTGACCGGCCACTACCACCACCTCGCCATCAGCGAGAGCAGCGGCAGGACATGGATGCAATCGCCAGCGATGGACGCAGGCTCACGGTGGTACACCGCTCAGTCGGGAGCCTCGGCACCGGCAGGGATGCTCACGTTCCTCGCAGGCGAGTCTTGCGGGGATAGGGGATGGAGCGACCTAGCGGTCCTCTAGCGGCGACCTAGACGCCTCTCGTGCCATTCTGCACAGCCTCATACAACTGCGCAGGAGACACCTGGTAGACATCGGGCCAGTCATGCAGCCACCCACCGGCCCGCAGGCACTCGCCGGCCAAGGCCGAGCACACCCAGGTCCCCGGCTGGCGGATCGTCAGGAACCACGGAGCGACGATGGAGATGGCGATCGAGAGGATGCTCAGGAACCCGTAGTCGTCGTGGACCTGCGCTTCAGCGAACTCGACCACGCGTTGCCAGTCGGCGGCAGGACACGGCACGAGCTCGACCACCGAGCCGACCTCAGCAACCGACCGCATCCATGTCGAGGTGACACCGTGACCCTCGGCTTGGATCACCCGAACCTGTCCAGGCCGGACCTCGGCGACGATGGCGGCATGATTCCAGCGGCGACCACGCTTCCACCGCAGCAGCTCGCCGAACTGGATCGCACGAGCGATGAAGCCCTTGCCGTGGGCGAAGATCAAGTCGCCGGGCAGCGGCTTACGCATGATCGACCTCGGCAGGCGGCGGCAGCTCGTCGCGCCAGACTCGCATCGCATTCCACAGCGGCTCAGGCATCACGTGAACACCGAGTTGCGTGCGGTGATGGACGGAGCAGAGCGGCTCGAGGTTCCCCGGCGACTGGACCCACGCCTCAAACTCGTGGTCGTCGAGGTGCTCGCCGAACTCCTCGGGCAGAGCAGCGTCCACCTCATCGCCGAACTCAGCCATGAACTCGTCGTAATCGACGCCGGCCTGCCAAGCGTGCTCGACGTAGGAGTGGTGGTACTCAATCGGCGCACCCGTGTCGCAGCCCTGGATCGCACACCGCACGAGGCCGAGAGCTTTCATCCGCCGCTTCGCAGCATCGAACGCAGAGCCACGAGGACCGTGGGGCGGAATGTGCTCAATCAGTCGGATCGTCACTCGCTGATCGTGCGCTGGCGTCATGCGACGTTCCGACATTGGCACCCGCTCCTTTCGAGGTCGTCCATCACCTCGCCCACCACTTTAGGCAAGCGAGAGAACGGGATGGCGATGAGCTCGCCCTGGTAGATCACACGGGCGCACCCGCAGGGAAGTCGGAGGATCAAGTCGGCAGCCATAGGACTTGCGAACCTACCCCACCGAATGACTAGACACGGTGCCTAGAGTGTGCCTAGAATGAGCAGCGGAGCACATCGCTCCGACAGGAGACAACCGAAAGGACGAACATGGCTGTGACGCTATGGGACACCGTGGACGAGAAACTCCACGGATCATTGCGAGACCTCCTCGTGATTTGGCACAAGGTCGAGGGCCTCGGTTCGCCGAGCATC